>JGI25320J50211_1000055_pt1 | contig 99224 bp, 88 predicted proteins | sample AutmiccommuBRH21_FD_50211 | JGI IMG/M metagenome (IMG submission 50211)
CCTCTCACTCGTCGAAATGGTCATCCAGTATTCCCTCTTGGCTTATCGAGGGGGCCAGTTCCTCGTGTCGCCAGAGGGCCAGTTTGCCGTGTCGCCTGACAAGCTATCTCGCCGGCCGTCTCGGACCCACCCTGTATTCCGGTATCACGGGCCTGTCGGTTCCGACATAGCTTGCCCCGCCGTCTGGCCAGATGATCGGGGGCGTGTCGCGGATGGTCGGGGAGAGATCCTGCATTGTCGCGGAGGGTTTCGCCCCGCGCGTGCCGGCCGGCCCGCAACACGAACCGACCCATGCGGCACTCCGCGTCATGCGAGATCAGGCGCCGCCTGTGCGGAGCGCACTTTCTCCAGCGTCTCGCGCAGGTCGAATCGGTCGTAGAGTTCCTGGGGGGCATCCGTGTCCAGCATCAGATCGACCATAAGCCGGCGCATCCGGCCTTCGATTTCGGGGTCGTCGATCGCTTTGAGCTGGTAGGGATCCTTCTCCAGGTCGAACAGCTGCGTCTTGCAAAGGATCTGTACGCCGATGCCGTGGCGATGGTAGACAGGAGATTTTTCGGTAGACGGAACCTTCAGCACAGGCACACCCTTGGTGAAGTTGAACGGCGGAGCCAAGGTGGCGTCCTGCAACTCCTCGACACTGAACATCGACTTTATATGGGTCGGCATGATCGTGTACTGGTAGAGTGTCGGCGCCTTCATGTCCGGCGGGTAGCGCAGATACACATAGCGACCGTCCGTCACGTTGATCGAGGAGCCGTGCTGACCGAACAACCCCGCCTCGCGCAATCCGTGCAGGCCCGGATCCTCGGCAAGAACCGGAAGCAGCGAGTGCCCTTGAACCTCCTTCGGCTTCTCGATGCCGAACATGTCGAGGATGGTTGGCATCAGGTCGATCGTCTGAGTCAGTGTCGAACGTCGCTCGCCGGCCTGGCTTGCATGATCCGGATGGTGGATCATCAGCGGGATATGCGCGATCTCGTTGTAGAACGGCATTATCAGCTTGCCCCAGAGCTCATGTTCACCAAGGAGGAACCCATGATCTGTCGAAACTATCAGCGCTGTATCCTTCCAGAGGTCGTGTTCGTCGAAGAAATCGAGAATCCGCCCAAGCTGGATGTCGCAATGGGCGAGGGTCGCCTCGTAGTTGGCATTGATCTCGCGGACTTCCTCCGGGGTTTCCCTGACCGGTCCGTAATTGGGGAAGTCGAGGATGCGTCCCTCATACTCGGTCGCGTAAAGCTCCTTGACGTGATCGGGCGCGATGAAGGGCTCGTGCGGATCGAAGGTTTCGATGTGTAGGAACCAGTTGTCGGCGCCCTTGTTCGTTTCGAGGAATTCCAGCCCCGCTGTCATGGTCTTGACTGCGGGGAACTGATCATAACTGGTCGCCTGATCCCGGTTCAGCATGTCGAGTCGATTCTTGTGCCGCCGCTCCATGTTGAACTGTGAAGGATGGTATTTCTCTTCCCAGCGTTTCGCAGGTGGCTCTACAACGCCTTTCCACTGGTCGGCCGCCTGGCCACGAACGAGTTCGTAGCTGTCGTATCGCGGATGGTAGGTAAGCCCGCCATCCTCCCAATAATGCGCATGGTCGGTGACGAGATGCGTGTAGGTGTCGGTTTGCTCGCCAAGCATTCGCACGAACGAGTTGTCGAACGGCTCGAGAGGTCCCCAGGATCGATGAAGGAAATTGTAGCGCCCGGAATGCATTTCACGCCGCGCCGGCATGCAGGGCAGGCTTCCAACGTAGTGATTGTCGAAGCTGACCGAACGCTCGGCGAGGCGGTTGAAATTCGGTGTCTTCACCGTTGTGCCGCCGTAGCACTCGAGGTGCCGGCGATTCAGAGTGTCAAACATCAGGTATACGGCGCGCATCTGCTCTCCTCCGCTCGATTTCATACGCTGCCTGCCGGAAAATCACCAAGCAAGGCAAAAGCCCTCGGCCCGACGGCACCGACATGCAACCCCTGGCCCTTGATGAACCAGCCACGATATCAAGGAAAATGCCGATCTGTTCTCAAGCGATGTTCTGGTTTTATCACTTGCGCCGACTCTTTATCACTTGCGCCGACTCTGTTGCACAAACGGACTGATCCGAACCGCCCCGGGTTTGCCGGAGGGTAGTGCCGCATGGGGTGGTGTATGGAGCTATGGCTGATTTTTGGTGACGGAGCCTGATCAAGCGGCCCCGGTAGTGTCCGAGGACGTGGTGGACTTGATTGAGTCTGAAGCCTAGGCATGCAGGCAACACGGGGGGATCGCATGTCACTGAAAACGCGCCACTGGGACCGGCTGGGCAACGGCGGGCTGACGTTCACGGAACTTGGCTTCGGCTCTGCGCCGCTGGGCAATCTTTACCGCGCGATCACCGATGCCGAGGCCGACGCGGTGCTGGCAGCCGCCTGGGCCGCGGGGGTGCGCTATTACGACACCGCGCCGCTTTACGGGCTTGGGCTGTCGGAAACCCGCCTCAACCGCTTTCTGCGCGACAAGCCGCGGGGCGAGTATGTGCTGTCGACCAAGATCGGCCGGCTGCTGCGCCCGACCGCGCCCGAAGACCGCGACGGCATTGGCAAGTGGTTCGAGGTGCCGGCCCGGCGCGAAGTGTACGATTACACCTACGACGGGGTCATGCGCTCGGTCGAATTCTCGCTCGAGCGGCTGGGGGTGGATCGGGTGGACATCCTTTATGCCCACGATCTGGATGTGTTCAACCACGGCTCGTGGGCGGCACTGGAAGCGAAGATGACGGAACTCATGCGCGGCGGCTACCGCGCGTTGCGCGACTTACGCGACCAGGGGGTGATCCGTGCCTTCGGGGCCGGCGTGAACGAATGGCAGCCCTGCCAGTGGCTGGCCGAGCGGGGCGACTTCGACCTGTTCCTGCTGGCCGGACGCTATACGCTGCTCGAGCAGGAGGCGCTGGAAAGTTTCCTGCCGCTGGCCGAGGCGCGCGGCATCGGCGTCGTCATCGGCGGGCCCTACAACTCGGGCATCCTGGCCACCGGGCCGCGGCCAGGGGCGTTCTACAACTACGATCCCGCGCCGCAGGAAATCCTTGACCGCGTGGCAAGGCTCGAGGCCGCCTGCACGCGCCACGGCGTGCGCCTGATCGACGCCGCGTTCCAGTTCCCGCTGCGCCACCCGGCGGTGGTGACGGTGATCCCGGGCGGGCAGGGGGTGGCCGAGATGGCCTCGAACCTCGCCGCCGCGCAGGCCACGATCCCGCCGGCGCTGTGGGACGACCTCAAGGCCGAGGGGCTGATGCGGGCCGATGCGCCGGTGGGCTGAGCCCGCGCGCTTCCGGCAGCGTTGCGGCCAGGGCGTGGGCCGCTGCGGGGGGCGGCTTTGTGGGGGGTAACACGCCAATCTGGCTGGGTTGCGCCGTGCCCGCGGTCAAGGCCGCGCGCCGTCCGCCCCGAGGCGCCGGGGCCGTCAAAACCCTTGCGCGGCCGGCGCGAAAAGCGCAGCGTTGCGGCATTCGCCTGAAACCCCGGATTGACCACAGGTTGCACATGACCCGCTCGATTTTCGCCGCACTCGCGCTCGTTCCGATTCCCGCCCTTCTGGTAACCGCCCCCGCCGCCCCGGCGCAGGAGATCGTCTGGCCGGCGCCCACGCCGGGGCTTTGCCGCCAGCCGGCCGAGCTGAGCTACCGGATCGACGCGCCGCTTTTCCTCGACACCGTCGACATGCAGTTGCCGCTCGAACTGCGCCGCGCCGAGCCGGCCTATGTCGAGTTTCGCCTGGCCGAGGCGGCGCAGATCACGCTGACGGCGACCGCGCTGGACGACAGCGACCCCTATCTGACCCTCTACGACAATTTCGGCAGGATCGTGGGCGAGGATGACGACGGCGGCGGCGACTACGACTCGCGCCTGGTGGTCACGCTCGAGGCCGGCACCTATTGCGCGCAGGTGCGCACGCTGGGCGCGCCCTATCCGCTGGGCGAGATCAGCTTCGAGATGGTCGCGGGCGAGGCACCGTTCGACGGCGGCGGCGACGGATCCACGTTCGATGTCTATGCCGCGTGCACCGATCCCGCGCAGCAGGTCGACGCCGGCAGCCTGAGCGTGGCCACCGGCGATGTCAGGCTTGACGGCCGGATCGAGGGCGGTGGCGGCCAGGCATGGCGGCTGGCGCTGCCCGAAGGCGGGCCGCTGCGGATCGACGTCGAAAGCCTCGATTTCGACACCGTGCTCGAGGTCTACGACACCGCCGGCAACTGGCTGGCCGAGAACGACGACGGCCCCTCCGGCACCGACAGCCAGGTGGCGCAGGAATTCGCGCCGGGCGAGCTGTGCCTTGCCGTCACCCCCTACGAGGGCGGGGCCGGCGGCGATTATGCGCTCCGCCTCGCATTGGTCGAGGGCGGCTTTCCCGACATCGGCGGCGGCGGCATCGGCGTCTGCGCCGACCCGGCCAACACCGCCGATTTCGGCGTGCCGCTGACCGGCGGTTCGATCAGCCTTACAGGGCAGTTCGCGGGGGTGCCGGAAACCTATGTCCGGCTGTCCGTGCCCGATGGCGGGCCGGTGCAGATCGACCTCGGCAGCGACGCGTTCGACACGCTGCTCGCGCTCTATTCCGCCGATGGCGCGATGATCGTCGAGAACGACGACGGCCCGAACACCGGCACCGACAGCCAGATCGCGGAAACGCTGGCGCCGGGCGACTACTGCCTTGGCGTGCGCGCCTTCGGTGCCGGCGAGGGCGAATTTCACCTTACCGCCGCCGCGCCCGCCGGTGCCGGCGGTGGCGGTGTCGCGCTGCTGCCCGCGCCCGAGGCGCAGGTGGAGGAACTTGGCACGCTCGACGGTGTGCTGCGCTCGTCACTCGTGACCGCCGACAAGGTTCTGTGGGCCGCCTTCGATCTGGCACAGGAGGCCAGCGTGCAGGTGGATGCCACCAGCCTTTCGGGCGCCTTCACGCTGCGGCTGGTCAGCGAGGCGGGCGATCTGGTGGCCGAGGCAAGCTCGTCCGGGGCGCTGAACTCGGCCCGCTTCGACGCGACGCTGGCCCCGGGGCGCTACCTTGTCGCGCAGGAAAGCACCTTCGACGACGGCGAAACCAAGGTGCGGCAGATCATCGTCACGCGCCGCTAGGCCGACCGCCGCGGTTGACCTTCCGCCCCGGCGCCGGCAATCGTTCGGCCCGGGAAGCAGCGGAGGCGGCGCGATGCGGCACGGCGGGCAGATACTGGCGGATCACCTTGCGGCCTTCGGCGTGCCGCGGGTGTTCTCGGTGCCGGGAGAAAGTTTTCTCGCCGCGCTCGACGGGTTGCACGGCGCCGGCATCCCCAACATCGTCTGCCGCCACGAGGGCGGCGCGGCGATGATGGCCGAGGCGACCGGCAAGCTGACAGGCCGCCCCGGCATCGCCTTCGTCACCCGCGGCCCGGGCGCGGCCAACGCCTCGGCGGGGGTGCATGTGGCGATGCAGGACGCCACCCCGATGATCCTGTTCGTGGGCCAGATCGCCCGCGGCCACCGCGACCGCGGCGCATTCCAGGAGGTCGATTTCCGCGCCATGTTCCGCCCGCTGGCCAAATGGGCGGCCGAGGTCGACGATACCGCCCGCCTCCCCGAATACCTCTCGCGCGCGTTCCACGTCGCCACCTCGGGCCGGCCCGGCCCGGTGGTGCTGTCGCTGCCCGAGGACATGCTGTCGGCCCGGGCCGAGGTGGCCGACATCGCCCCGCCCGCGCCTCGCCCCGCCCCGGTGGCGCCCGAGGCGGTGGCCGCCGTGCTGGCCGAGATCGACCGCGCCGCGCGCCCGCTGGTGATCGTCGGCGGCTCGCAATGGAGCGCGGCCGCCGCGGCCGACCTTGCCGCCTTCGCCGGTGCGCGCGGCCTGCCCGTGGCGGTCGATTTCCGCCGGCAGGATTACCTCGACAATACCCACCCGGCCTATGCGGGCGACCTCGGCGTGGGGATGAACCCGGCGCTGGCCGCCCGCCTGCGCGCCGCCGACCTGCTGGTGGTGCTGGGCGCGCGGCTGGGAGATATCGCCACCGGCGGCTACGAACACCTCGCCCCCGGCGGCCCGCTGCCCCGCCTCGTCCACGTCCACCCCGACCCGGACGAGCCCGGCACCGTCTTCCGCCCCGACCTGGCGCTGACCGCGCCGGCGCCGGCGATGCTGGCGGCGCTGGCGCAGAGCAACGCCGGTGCCCCCCGCGCACCCGACTGGGCCGCCGCCGCCCGTGCCGACTACGAGGCCTGGCAGCGCCCGCTGGAAACCCCCGGCGCGGTCAGGTTCGAACAGGTGGTGGCCCACCTCGCCCGCGCCCTGCCGCCCGAGGCGATCGTCACCAACGGCGCCGGCAATTACGCGGCCTTCGTGCATCGCTACTACCGCTTCCGCCGCCACGGCACGCAACTCGCGCCGACCTCGGGCAGCATGGGCTACGGCCTGCCCGCCGCGATCGCCGCGAAACTGCACGACCCCGCGCGCCCGGTGATCTGCATGGCCGGCGACGGCTGCTTCCAGATGACCCTGAACGAGCTTTCCACCGCCCGCCAGCACGGGGCCGCGGTGGTCGCCATCGTCGCCTCGAACGGCCGCTACGGCACCATCCGCATGCACCAGGAACGCAGCTACCCCGGCCGCGTCGCGGGGACCGACCTCTTCAACCCCGATTTCGCGGCCCTCGCCCGCGCCTACGGCGCCCACGGCGAAACCGTCACCGAAACCGCCGCCTTCCCCGCCGCGCTCGACCGCGCGCTGGCCGCGGGCGTGCCGGCGGTGATCGACCTGCACCTCGACCCCGAGATGCTGACACCGGGCCAGAGTGTCACCCAGGCGCGCGCGCAGGGAATGGCACGCCCGGCCTGATCCCCCTTCACCTTGGCGCAAATACTCACTTCGCGCCGGTTCAGCCCGCGCGGCCTCCGGCGGCTTCGGGAAACAGCGCCGCAAGCCCGGCGCGGCTGGCCTCGGCCACCCCGCGCTCGGTGATCAGCCCGCTGACCAGGTGCGCCGGGGTCACGTCGAAGGCGGGGTTGGCGCAGGGCGTGGCCTCGGGGCAGATGCGCACCGCGCCAACCGAACCGTCGGCCAGCCGGCCGTGCACGAAGGCCACCTCGTCGGCGCCGCGCTCTTCGATCTCGATTTCGGCCATGCCGTCGCCGATCCGCCAGTCGATGGTGGGCGAGGGCAGCGCGACGTAGAACGGCACGCCGTTGTCGCGCGCCGCCAGGGCCTTGAGGTAGGTGCCGATCTTGTTGCACACGTCGCCGCGCGCGGTGGTCCGGTCGGTCCCGACGATCACCATGTCCACCAGCCCGCGCTGCATCAGGTGGCCGCCGGCGTTGTCCACCACCAGCCGGTGGGGAATGCCGGCGGCGGCCATCTCCCACGCGGTCAGGTGGGCGCCCTGGTTGCGCGGCCGGGTCTCGTCCACCCATACCTCGACCGGGATGCCGGCGGCGTGGGCCCGGTAGATCGGCGCGGTGGCGGTGCCCCAGTCGACCGTCGCCAGCCAGCCGGCGTTGCAATGGGTCAGGATGCGCACCGGCCCCGGCCGGGCGCGGGCCACGGCCTCGATCAGGGGCATGCCGTGGGCGCCGATGCGGCGGTTGATCTCGGCATCCTCGTCGCACAGCGCGCGGGCGCGGGCGCGCGCGGCCGCCGCGCGCTGTGCCGGCGGCAGCGGCACCAGCCGCGCTTCCATGTCCTCGATCGCCCAGCGCAGGTTGACGGCGGTGGGCCGGGTCGCGACCAGCCGCCGCCCGGCCTCGGCCAGGTTCGCGTCCGAGGGGTCGGCGCGCATCGCCAGCGCCAGGCCCCAGGCTGCCGTCGCCCCGATCAGCGGCGCCCCGCGCACCCACATTTCGGCAATCGCGCGGGCCGCGTCGGCGACGTCGTGCAAGGTGGCCTGCGCGAATTCGTGCGGCAGCCGGGTCTGGTCGATCACCTCGACCGCGGCACCGTCCGCCGTTTCCCGGATCGAGCGGTAGGGTTTGCCGTCGACGTCCATCCGCGCCTCCGTCGTTGCACCTTGCGTGCATAGCACGCCCGGCCCGCCGGGCTACAGCAGATCGAAGCTGGCGCCGCCCGCGACCTCGAGGGTCAGGGCGGCATTGGCCGCGCCGTCGACCAGCGCCCAGAGGATCTGCTGCGTCGGCAGGAAGATCACGAAAGCCTCGTCGACGCCGGGCGCGCCGGCCGCGCCGGTGACGCCGAAGTTCACCTGGAAGTCGGCCGCGGTGGCGCCGGCCTGCCCGAACATCAGCCGGTCGCCCCCGGCGTGGCTGAAATCCTGCACCCAGTCGGTGCCGTGGTCGGGGATCCCGAGGTGAAAGAACTTGTCCGCCCCCGCGCCGCCGTTCAGCCGGTCGAAGCCGAAGCCGCCGTTGAGGAAATCGTCCCCCGCGCCGCCGAACACCAGATCCGAGAAGGCGCCGCCGTTGATCGAATCGTCGCCGGTGCCGCCGAACAGGCTGTCGACGCCAAAGCCGCCGCGCAGGATGTCGTTGCCGGCGTCGCCGCGCAATTCGTCGTTGCCGTGGCCGCCGTCAACCTCGTCGTCGCCGTCGCCGGCGAAAACCATGTCGCGCAGGTCGGCGGTGCTGGCGCCGGCGAGGATGGTGTCGTTGCCGGTGCCGCCGACGATCGTGTCGGGCCCGTCGCCGCCGTTGAGCATGTCGTGCCCGCCGCCGCCGTCCAGCACGTCGGCCCCGCCCGCGCCCCACAGCGTGTCGTTGCCGGCGCCGCCGTCCAGCGTGTCGGGGCCCGGCCCGCCGCTTAGCACCTGCCCGGGCGGTGCCTGCAATGCGGCCACGGTGGACAGGGTGGTATCGGTGAACACCAGCGTCTCGATCGAGATCAGCGTCTGGGTGCCGCCCGGCCCGGCAACCGTGACCGGCACGCCCGGCAGCGCCAGCAGCACCGCCTCGGTGCTGGCGAAGGGCAGGATGGCGGTGTCGAGGCCGGCGCCGCCGTCAAGCCGGTTGCTGCCTGCGCCGCCGTCGAGCGTATCGTTGCCCGCCCCGCCCAGCAGCCAGTCATCGCCCCCCTCGCCGCGCAGAAGGTCGTTGCCGGCGCCGCCGTGCAGCGTGTCGGCGCCACCGCCGCCGGCGATAGCGTCGGCCCCGGCGCCGCCCTGCAACGCCTCGGCCGTGGCGGTGCCGGCGATGGTTTGCGGCGTGGTGGGGATGGTGGCGTCGGCGAATTGCAGCCATTCGACCGAGGTCAGAACGCTCACCGTGCCGGGCCCGGTGAGCGTGAGCGTGCCGCCCGACCACGCCAGCGCCGCCTCGGCCAGGGGAAAGGCGAACACCGCGGTGTCGGTGCCGCTGCCGCCCGACAACGTGTCGGCGCCGCCGCCGCCGATCAGCGTGTCGGCGCCGCCGCCGCCCGACAGCGCGTCGGGGCCGGGGCCGCCCGTCAGCACCTCGGCCGCGTCGGTGCCCGAAAGGGGCAGATCGCCCACCGCGATGGTCTGGCCCGCCATCCGCACGAACTCGATCCCGTCAAGCACGGTCTCGGCGCCGGTCGCAAGATCGCGCACCACCAGCGCACCGCCGTCGAGGATGAACAGCGCCCCGGCGGCGGCGAAGGCGAACACCGCGGTGTCGGTGCCGGCGCCGCCCACAAGCGTGTCGGCCCCGCCGCCGCCGGCCAGCGTGTCGTTGCCGCCGCCGCCCGACAGGCTGTCGTTCCCCGTGCCGCCCGCCAGCGCGTCGGCGGCGCTTCCGCCCGCCAGTGTCATCAACGCGCCCGGTGCGGGCAGCGGCACGCCGCCCCGCACCTCGATCCGCCACAGCCCCGCACCGCCGGGCAGCGGTGTGGAGGGCAGCGCCGTCAGCCCGGCCGCGTCCAGCCCGGGCAGCGCCAGCGTGCCCGGCCCGGCGCCAAGGCCCACCAGCGCCGGCGCGCCGCCCGAAAGGTCGCCCGAGGTCCAGCCGATCTCCTGCCAGCGGAACTCGGCATCGAAATCGCCGCCGCCCCGGTCGAGCAGCCGCAACTGGAAGGTGTTGGGCGCGGACGCGTCGCGGCGGAACCGGCCCACTGCGTCCCACGTCACGGTGACGGCGCCGCCGGGCGCGTCGATGTCCACATGCACCGCGCCGCTTTCCGGCGCCTCGCCATCCAGCCGCACGTCGACATCGGCCCAGAACGGCGCGATCACCGGCACGCCGCCGCCCCATCCGCCCTCGGGCGGGAAGGTGGTGACGCCCGTGCCGAACGAGACCAGGCCGTTGATCCCGACATGGAAGGCGGCGGGCGCCAGCGACTGGCCGAACAGCACCGGCGGCGCATCGAACGCGGCAGAGATGTCGATCCGCGTCGCGTCGTCGTCGCTGCGGGGCAGCGTGATCTCGCCGAACCCCGCCGCGCCGCCCAGGTAGCCCAGAACATTCGCCATGAACCCTGCCTCCGGGGGCAGTTTCGCGCGGGCGGGTTAACCGCGCCCTTCCGCCTCAGAGAAAGATGAAATCGTCCTGCGAGAAGTCCGCCGGACCCAGCGGGCCGGGCTGCGCGGGCTCGACAATCAGCACCTCGGCCCCGAACGAGATGCGCGCGCCGTTGGCCAGTGGCGTGATGCCCAGCGCGCCGATGTGGTGCAGCATCCCCCAGTCGGAGAGGTCGATGCGGTCGAGCCCCGGGGCGAAATCGGTGATCGTGTCCTGCGCGCCGTCGCCGGCCAGCACGAACACGTCGGCCCCGGCGCCCCCTGTCAGCCGGTCGGCGCCGGGCCCGTCGAGCACGATGTCGGCGCCGGCGCCGCCCGACAGCGTGTCGTTGCCGCCCCCGCCCGACAGCAGGTCGTCGTGCCCGTCGCCGGTCAGCGCCTCGGCCGCGGCCCCGCCCTGCCGTGGCGGCGCCAGCGCCCCGAGATCGACGGTGAACTGGCCTATCCCGCCATCCGGCCCGAAGCCGGTGGCGACGATGGTGGCGACCCCGCCGGCCACCGTCGCATCCAGCCCCGAGACCTGCGCCAGCGCCGTCGCGCCGCTGTCGGCCAGCGCCTGAAGGTGGATCAGCCGCCCCGCCTGCGTGACCTCGAACAGGCTCAGCCCGGCGTCGGCGCCGCCGGCCACCGCAAAGCCGCGCCCGGCGTGGGTGAAGGTGGCAAGGGCCGCCACCCCGTCGAAGCGGGTGCCCAGCGTATCAAGCATGTGGTCGGTGGCGAAGAACACGCCCTGCGGGTTCAGCCGGAACACCGACAGCGTGCCCGCCGGGCCCGAGCCCGCCAGCACCAGCCCGGTGCCGCCAAGCGTCAGCGTCGCCAGCGCGGTGATCGCGGAAAAGCCGTCGCCCGAGGGGGCGGGCAGCGTGTCGGTCGCCTCCAGCGCCCCGCCCGGGCCGACCCGGAACGCCGCCAGCCCGGAATCGAGCGCCGATGCCGCGATCACATACGGCGTGCCGGCCACCTCAAGCACCGCGAGGGCCGACACGTCGGCCAGCGGGGCCTTGCCGTCGTCGGTGGCGACGTCGCGCAGGTCGAGCGCGAAGTCGGGCCCGATGACGAAACTTTGCAGCCCGGGGCTGTGGGCGCGGCCGGCCACCACCGCCTCGCCCCCGCCGGGCAGCGGCACCGCCACCACCTGCGAGAACCCGTCCACCGCCACGTCGCCCGGCACGATCTGGCGCAGCGCGCCGGTGGCGCCGGTGGCCGGGTTCAGCGCCCGCAGCGCCGGGCGGTCGTCCAGCGCGCCGGCTGCCAGCAGATGCGGCGCGCCGTTCACGCCGACCAGCGCGAGGTCGCTGAAGCCCAGCGTGCCGGTGGCGCCGGTGCCGGGCCGGTCGTCGGCAACCTCAAGCCCGCCATCGGTCAGCCGCAGCCGCAGCACCCCCCCGTCCGAGAACGCCCCGGCATAGGCATAGGGCAGGTTCTCGAACCAGAAGATCCCGACGTCGGACAACCCCGTGCCATGCGGCAGGGCAGGCCCCGCCAGCGTGGCGACATGCACGATGTGCGCCATTTCCCCGAATCCGCATCACTCACCCGGGGGCAGGATGCGGCGGCGGCGTTAACGTCCGCTTCAGGAATCGTGGCGGGATTCAGGCATTGAAAAGGAAATGCAGCACGTCGCCGTCCTGCACCTCGTAGGTCTTGCCCTCGACGCGCAGCTTGCCGGCGTCGCGCGCGCCGGCCTCGCCGTTCAGCGCGATGTAATCGGCATAGGCGATGGTCTCGGCGCGGATGAAGCCGCGCTCGAAATCGCCGTGGATGACGCCGGCGGCCTGCGGCGCGAGGGTGCCGGCGGGGATCGTCCATGCCCGCGCCTCCTTCGGGCCGACGGTGAAATAGGTGCGCAGGCCCAGAAGCGTGTAGCCCGCCCGGATCAGCCGGTCGAGCCCGGCTTCGGCCAGGCCCATCTCGTCGAGGAACATCTGCGCCTCGTCGGGGGCAAGCTGCGCGATCTCTTCCTCGATCCGGGCCGAGATCACGACGCAGCCGGCGCCCTCGGCGGCCGCCATTTCGGCCACCCGGGCCGAATGGGCGTTGCCGGTGGCGGCGTCGGCCTCGGCGACGTTGCAGACGTAAAGCACCGGCTTGGCGGTGAGCAGTTGCAGCATCCCCCAGGCGCGGGCGTCTTCGGCGGCCACCGCCACCGTGCGCGCCGGCCGCCCGGCCTCGAGCGCCTGCTGCGCCGCGCGCAGAAGCCGGTCCTGCTGCACCGCCTCGCGCTCGCCGCCCCTGAGCTTGCGCACGAGGTTCGCCAGCCGCCGCTCGATCGACTCGAGGTCGGCCAGCATCAGCTCGGTCTCGATCGTCTCGGCATCGGCGACGGGATCGACCCGGCCCTCGACATGGGTGATGTCGCCGTCCTCGAAGCAGCGCAGGACATGGGCGATGGCGTCGACCTCGCGGATGTTGGCCAGGAACTGGTTGCCCAGCCCCTCGCCCTTCGAGGCCCCGCGCACGAGGCCGGCGATGTCGACGAAGGTCAGCCGCGTGGGAACGATCTGGCGCGAGCCGGCGATTGCGGCCAGCTTTTCCAGCCGCGGGTCGGGCACCGCCACGTCGCCCACGTTGGGCTCGATGGTGCAGAAGGGAAAGTTCGCCGCCTGCGCCGCCGCGGTGCGGGTGAGCGCGTTGAAAAGCGTCGACTTGCCCACGTTCGGCAGCCCGACGATGCCCATCCGAAAGCCCATGATCCCTCCGCCGCGATGACGCGCCGCTTCTAGGCGCGCCATGGCGGCGGTGCAAGCGGGCAGGGCGGGGCATTGATTTCCCGGGCCCTTTGGCCCACAGGGTGACACGATTGCGTCACCGACCGAGGACAGCCCGATGACCCGAATCGACGATACCTTCGCACGGCTCCGGGCCGAGGGGCGCAAGGCCTTCGTGGCCTATGTCATGGCCGGCGATCCCGACTACGACACCTCGCTTGCGATCGTGAAGGGGCTGCCGGCGGCCGGCGTCGACATCATCGAACTGGGCATGCCCTTCACCGACCCGATGGCAGACGGGCCCACGATCCAGCACGCCGGCCAGCGCGCCCTTGCCGGCGGCCAGACGCTGGCGCGCACGCTGGCCATGGTGCGCGCGCTGCGCGAGGACGATGCCACCACCCCGGTGGTGATGATGGGCTATTACAACCCGATCCACTCGCGCGGGGTGGCGCGGTTCCTGGCCGAGGCGGGCGAGGCCGGCGTCGACGGGCTGATCGTGGTCGACCTGCCGCCCGAGGAAGACGCCGAATTGTGCCTGCCGGCGCAGGCGGCAGGGCTGAACTTCATCCGCCTCGCCACGCCCACCACCGACGACCGCCGCCTGCCCCGGGTGCTGCAGAACACCTCGGGCTTCGTCTATTACGTCTCGATCACCGGGATCACCGGCGCCGCCGCGGCGCAGGCCGCCGATGTCGGCCCCGAGGTGGCGCGGATCAAGGCGGCCACCGACCTGCCGGTGGTGGTGGGCTTCGGCATCACCACGCCCGACGCGGCCGCGGCCATCGCCGGGGTGGCGGATGGCTGCGTCGTCGGCTCGGCGATCGTGAAGCAGATCGGCGAGGGGGCGGCGCCGGCCGAGGTGCTGAAGACGGTCGCGGCGCTGGCCGCCGGTGCCCACCGCGCCTGACGCGCGTCACAGGCGTGGCGCGCCTCACGCGCTGCCTACGTGGCGGGCCTCACGCGCTGCCTACGTGGCGGGCCTCACGCGCTCCCTACATGGCGGGCCTCACGCCCGACGGCACGAGATCAGTTGCGCCTGGTAGCGATCGGCCCGCGCCGCGACCGAGGACGACACCGACACCAGCCAGCCCTTGGCGCGATAGCTGCCGCGGGCGAACCCGGTGTGGCCCTCGTGATAGGCGAGATACTGGTTGCGCGCGTCGGTCAGAGGGATGCCGTTGCGTTGCACCGTCTTGTTGAAATACCAGCCGATGAAGTCGGTCGCGTCCTCGATCCGGTCGCGCCGGGCGCCGCGATTGCCGCTTTCGCGGACGTATTCGTCCCAGGTGCCGTCGAGCGCCTGCGCATAGCCATAGGCCGAGGATTGCCGGCCCAAGGGGATCACCCCCAGCGCGAATCGGTAGGGGGTGCGTGCCTTGCTGTCGAATCGGCTTTCCTGGTGGATGGTGGCCATCTGCACCGCCACCGGCACGCCCCAGCGCGCCTCGGTGCGCTGCATGGCGCGGTAATAGCGCGGCTGCTCGTCCACGATCAGACAGGCGTTGTCCATCGCCGCAGTGGAAAGCCCGCCGCCGCCGCAGGCGGACAGAAGTAACAGCCCCAACAGGGCCCAACGACCTTTGCGCATGCCGATCCTGCCTACTGCCACGTCTTTTTTCGGCGATCCTAGCCGAATTTCGCCGAAAGGGGAACGCCCGTGGGCCCATCAACGCTGTGTTTCCAGCCAGAACCCGCCTCGCGCATGGACAAGACCCCGCCCGCAGGGGTAGGAGGGGGGCGCAGAAAGACGGGTGAAATGCTGAAGACACGGGCCAAATACCACCTCGGGCAGGTGGTCCGCCACCGCAAGCACCCCTTTCGGGGGGTGGTGTTCGACGTCGACGCGATCTTCTCGAACACCGAGGATTGGTACGACGCGATCCCCGAAGACAGCCGCCCGGCCAGGAACCAGCCGTTCTACCACCTGCTCGCCGAGAACGACCACAGCTATTACGTGGCCTACGTGTCCGAGCAGAACCTGCTGCCCGACGAAACCGGCGAGCCGGTGGACCATCCCGACCTCGAGGATCTTTTCGGCGAGTTCGAGGATGGCCGCTACCCGCTGCACTTCCATCTGAACTGAGCGCAGAGGCCCGGCGCGCCCCCGGGGCGGGTGCGGCCCTCGGTCGCGCATCGGCCGGCCAGGTCGAACGGATCGGCCGGATGGCGCATCAAAGCGCCTCGTAGGCCGCCTTCTGGCGCGCGGTCCAGCGCACGTCGATGGCGTGGCCGTCGGCGGTTTCGGCCTCGGCCACGATCAGGCCGCGCGCGTGCAGCCACGCCCGCCGGCGGCCCTCGGCGAAGGGCACGATCAGGTGCGCCTCTTCGCGCGGCTCGTCCAGCGCGTCGTCGATCGCCTCGGACAGCGCCGCAAGGCCCGCGCCGGTCAGCGCCGAGATTGCCAGCACCCCGGGCCGCGCCTCGGCGGCGGCCAGCGTGGCGGCCCTTTCCTCGGGCGGCAGGCAGTCGATCTTGTTCCACAACTCGATCCGCGGGGTGTCCTCGGCCACGCCAAGCTCGGTCAGGATGGCCTCGACGTCGGCCGCCTGTTCGGCGCTCTGTGGATGGGCGATGTCGCGCACATGCACCACCAGGTCGGCCGAGAGCACCTCTTCCAGGGTCGCGCGGAAGGCGGCGACAAGCTGCGTCGGCAGATCCGAGATGAAGCCCACGGTGTCCGACAGGATCACCTTGCGCCCGCCGGGCAGGGTGACGGCGCGCATCGTCGGGTCGAGCGTGGCGAACAGCATGTCCTTCGCCATCACCTCGGCCCCGGTGAGGCGGTTGAACAGGGTCGACTTGCCGGCGTTGGTGTAGCCGACAAGGGCTACCACCGGAAACGGCACCCGCGCGCGCGCGGCGCGGTGCAACTCGCGCGTCCGGACCACCTTGCCAAGCTGGCGGCGGATGCGGGTGATCGCCTCGTCGATGGCGCGGCGGTCGGCCTCGATCTGGGTCTCGCCGGGGCCGCCGACGAAACCAAGCCCGCCGCGCTGGCGTTCGAGGTGGGTCCAGGCCCGCACCAAGCGGGTGCGCTGGTAGCTGAGCGCGGCAAGCTCGACCTGCAGCACGCCTTCGCGGGTGCGCGCGCGGTCGGCGAAGATCTCGAGGATCAGGCCGGTGCGGTCAAGCAGCTTGGCCTTCCACGCGCGTTCGAGGTTGCGTTGCTGCACCGGCGTCACCGGCCCGTCGATCAGCACGAGGTCGATCCTGTCTTCGGCGATGCGCGCCCCGATCTCGTCGATCTTGCCCGCGCCGAACAGCCGCCCCGGCACGATCCTGGCCAGCCGCACCACCTCGGCCCCGATCACCTCCAGCCCGGGCAATGCCGCCGCCAGCGCCACCGCCTCGGCCAGCCCGGCGGCGGCGTCGCGCCGGCCGCGGTCCGAGGTGATGTCGGGATGCAGGACCAGCGCGCGGGTGAGCGTGGCGCCGTCGGGCGTGGTGGGATGCTCGCTCAGTCTTCGGCCTCGTAAAGCGAGATCGGCTGGCCGGGCATGACCGTCGAGATTGCGTGCTTGTAGACAAGCTGCGACTGTCCGTCGCGGCGCAGCAGCACGCAGAAGTTGTCGAACCAGGTGATCACACCCTGCAACTTGACCCCGTTGATCAGGAAAATGGTGACGGGCACCTTGTCCTTGCGGACCTTGTTGAGGAAGGCGTCCTGAAGGTTCTGTTTGTCGGCGGCCATTATTGTATGCCTTTTTCTCGGTCTCTTGGACGGATCGTTCCGGTGCGTGGCGCGCACCGGCCGAGTATGGCCGCAGTCGGGCGGGGTTTCCAGCCCAGAAACGCCCCGCTCAGAAACGCCCCGCCCAGGAACGCCCCGCCGGCCGGGCCGGCGGGGAAGGCCGCCTAGGCGAGCATCGCCAGCGGGTTCTCGAGGTTCGCGATCACCGCCTTGAGGAAATCGGCGCCCAGCGCGCCGTCGATCACCCGGTGGTCGACCGACAGCGTCATCGACATCACGGTGGCCACCGCGAGTTCGCCGTCGCGGCCCACCACCGGCTTCTTCACGCCCGCGCCCACCGCCAGGATCGAGCCGTGCGGCGGGTTGATCACCGCGTCGAAGTTGTCGATCCCGTACATGCCGAGGTTCGAGATCGCCATCGAGCCGCCGACGTATTCGTGCGGCGCCAGCTTGCGGTTGCGGGCGCGGGTGGCGAGATCCTTCATCTCGGCCGACAGCGCCGAAAGCGACTTGAGATGCGCGTCCTTCAGCACCGGCGTGAACAGCCCGCCCTCGATCGCCACCGCCACCGCGACGTCGGAGGGCTTGAGGCGCAGGATACGGTCGCCGGCCCAGACGGCGTTGGCGTCGGGCACGTCCTGCAGCGCCATGGCGCAGGCCTTGATGATGAAGTCGTTGACCGACAGCTTGACCCCGCGCGCCTCGAGCCCGGCGTTGAGTTCGGCGCGGAACTTCAGCAGCGCGTCGATCTGCACCTCGCGCCGCAGGTAGAAATGCGGGATCGTCTGCTTGGCCTCGGTCAGGCGGGCGGCGACGGTGCGGCGCATGCCGTCAAGCTTGACCTCTTCGTAGGCGCGCCCCTCGTACATCCGCGCCACCGCGTCGGCCGAGGGGCCGACGGGCATCGCGGCCCTGGGCGCCTCGGGGCCTGCCTCTGCGGCTGTGGCGGGGGCGGCGGCCGTCGCGCCGGCGCCCTCGACGTCGGCCCTGACGATGCGCCCGTGCGGGCCGGAGCCCTTGATCTGCGCGAGGTCGAGCCCCTTGTCGGCGGCGATCCGCCGCGCGAGCGGCGAGGCGAAGATGCGGCCACCGCCGGCGGTTTTCGGGGCTGTGGCGGGGGCGGCGGCGGGCGCCGCGGGGCCCCCCGCGGGGGCCGCCTTGGCGCCCGCGTCGGCCGTGCCGGCCTTCGGCGCGGGTTGCGATGGCGCGGCGATGTCGGAGGCGCTTTCGCCCTCTTCCAGCAGCACCGCGATGGGGGTGTTGACCTTCACCCCCTCGGCGCCCTCGGCAACCAGCAGCTTGCCGATGGTGCCCTCGTCCACCGCCTCGAATTCCATCGTCGCCTTGTCGGTCTCGATCTCGGCCAGCAGGTCGCCGGCGGACACCGTGTCGCCCTCCTTGACCAGCCATTTCGCGAGCGTGCCTTCCTCCATCGTGGGGGACAGCGCGGGCATGAGAATTTCCGTGGGCATCGCGCGCTCCTTACCGGTAGCTGACCTGGCGCACCGCCTCGACCACCTCGTCGGTGGTCACGAGCGCCAGTTTCTCGAGGTTGGCGGCATAGGGCATCGGCACGTCCTTGCCGGTGCAGGTGATCACCGGCGCGTCGAGCCAGTCGAACGCCTGCTGCATCACCACCGAGGCGATCCAGCTTCCGACCGAGCCCTGGGGCCAGCCCTCTTCCACCGTCACCAGGCGGTTGGTCTTCTTGACGGAGGCGAGGATCGCGCCGGTGTCCATCGGCCGGATGCTGCGCAGGTCGATCACCTCGGCGTCGATGCCGTCGGCGGCCAGCCGTTCGGCCGCTTCCAGCGCGTAGGTCATGCCGATGCCGAAGCTGACGATGGTGGCGTCGTTCCCGGCGCGGGCGATCCGCGCCTTGCCGATGGGGACGGTGAAATCGTCGATCTCGGGCACCTCGAAGCTGCGGCCGTAGAGGATCTCGTTCTCGAGGAAGATCACCGGGTTGGGATCGCGGATCGCGGACTTGAGCAGGCCCTTGGCGTCGGCGGCGGTGTAGGGCATCACCACCTTGAGGCCGGGCACCTGCATGAACCACGCGGCGTAATCCTGGCTGTGCTGGGCCCCGACGCGGGCGGCAGCGCCGTTGGGGCCGCGGAACACGATCGGGCAGCCCATCTGGCCGCCGGACATGTAGAGCGTCTTGGCGGCCGAGTTGATGATCTGGTCCATCGCCTGCATGGCGAAGTTGAATGTCATGAACTCGACGATCGGGCGCAGGCCGCCGAAGGCCGCGCCCACCGCGATGCCGGTGAAGCCGTGCTCGGTGATCGGGGTGTCGATCACCCGGCGGGCGCCGAATTCGTCCAGCAGGCCCTGGCTGATCTTGTAGGCGCCCTGGTATTGGGCGACCTCCTCGCCCATCAGCAGCACCGTATCCTCGCGCCGCATTTCCTCGGCCATGGCGTCGCGCAGGGCCTCGCGCACCGTCTGGCTGCGGGTCTTCGTGCCCTCGGGCCAGTCGGGATCGGGGCTGGCGGCGGCCGGGGCCGGGGCCGGGGCGGCGGGCGCGGCGGCGGGCTTCGCGGGGCCCCCTGCGGGGGCCGCCTTGGCGCCCGCGTCGGCCGTGCCGGCCTTCGGCGCGGGTTGCGACGGCGCGGCGATGTCGGAAGCGCTTTCGCCCTCTTCCAGCAGCACCGCGATGGGGGTGTTGACCTTCACCCCCTCGGCGCCCTCGGCCACCAGCAGCTTGCCGATGGTGCCTTCGTCCACCGCCTCGAATTCCATCGTCGCCTTGTCGGTCTCGATCTCGGCGAGGATGTCGCCGGCGGACACGGTGTCGCCCTCCTTGACCAGCCATTTCGCGAGCGTGCCTTCCTCCATCGTGGGGGACAGCGCGGGCATGAGAATTTCGGTTGCCATGTCTCGTTCCCCTTCAGGCTTCGTCGCGGAGTTCCAGGCGCCGCTCGATCCGCTCCATGCGGTTGGCAAGATCGGCGATACGCCCGTCCTGCGCGGCGTCGTCGGCAAGCAGCGTCGCAAGGATCGTCTTGTGCGAACGCAACTCGCCCATGATGTCGCGCTGGCCGTCGTCAAGACGCCCGAGACGTTCCTGGATGCGTTTGAGATGTTCGAGCAGAAGCTCGTTGGTGATGTCTGCCATCGTCGTCCCCTCAGGCGTCGGCGTAGATGTCGGTCCAGAGTTCGGACTCGTCCGGCTCGGGGCTGTTGCGGGCGAATTCGGCGGACGCGTTCACGATCTCCTTGATTTCCTTGTCGATCGCCTTGAGGTCGTCCTCGGAGGCGTGCTTGCCGGTCAGCAGCAGGTCGCGCACGTTCTCGATCGGATCCTTCTCGTCGCGGACCTTCTGCACCTCTTCGCGGGTGCGGTACTTGGCGGGGTCGGACATCGAATGGCCGCGGTAGCGGTAGGTCTTCATCTCGAGGATGTACGGGCCCTTGCCGGCGCGGCAATGCGCCACCGCCTTCGCGCCCGCTTCCCGGACCGCGAGCACGTCCATGCCGTCGACCTCTTCGCCGGGGATGCCGTAGGCGGCGCCGCGCTGCCACAGGCTGGGCGAGCGGGTCGAGCGGCTGACGCTGGTGCCCATCGCGTACTGGTTGTTCTCGATCACGAAGATCACCGGCAGCGACCATACCTCCGCCATGTTGTAGGTCTCGTAGACCTGGCCCTGGTTGGCGGCGCCGTCACCGAAATAGGTGAAGGTGACGCGGTCGTTGCCGAGGTAGCTGTCGGCGAAGGCAAGGCCCGCGCCCAGCGGCACCTGCGCGCCGACGATGCCGTGGCCGCCGTAGAAGTGGCGTTCCTTCGAGAACATGTGCATCGAGCCGCCCTTGCCGCGGGAATAGCCGTCCTTGCGCCCGGTCAGTTCGGCCATCACCCCTTTCGGGTCCATGCCGCAGGCCAGCATGTGGCCGTGGTCACGGTAGGAGGTGATGCGCTTGTCGCCCTCTTCGGCCGCCGCCTCGAGGCCCACGACCACCGCCTCCTGCCCGATGTAGAGGTGGCAGAAGCCACCGATCAGGCCCATGCCGTAAAGCTGGCCGGCCTTTTCCTCGAATCGCCGGATCAGCAGCATGTCGCGGTAGAAGCGCAGAAGCTCGTCCTTCGACACGTTGGGTTTCGTGGCCGTCTTGCGTGTTGCCATGAAGCGGGCTCCCGTCGCCAGGTTGTAGTTCAACGTTAAACTACCCATAGCGGATGTTCGGCGACGGTGCAAAAGCGAAAATCGGGCCGCGGCGGGCCCTAGAGCGGATCGCGTTCATCCGCATTCACGCGACCCGCTCCAACCTTCTGATCTCGCATGTCCGAGAAGCGCAAAACCGGTTCCCACTCTTGCGCGACATGCCCTAGCGGATCACGATCTCGTCGGCGCGGATCAGCCCGAGGACGTCGCGCGCGCGCTCGTCCAGCAGGTCGAGGTCGAGATAGGCGTCGGACAGCCGCCGGGTGCGATTCTCGATCTCGGCCAGGTCGGCGGCGAGCCGGTCGCGGGTGCGGCGCAGCTCGTCGGCCTCGGCGCTCACCTGCACGCGGCGGAAAAGGCCGTAGTCGCCCTGCACGGCGGCGAAGGTGAAGTAGGTGGCCAGCGTCAGCATCAGCGCCGCGAACAGCGTGGTGCCGACCGTCAGGCGGGTGTGGGTGCGGGACATGGCTCGGCCTCTCGTGCGCCTCTGGCGGGCGATGGCGGCAGTATGGCACGGTTGCGGCCCGCGGGGAATCCCCCCGATCGCTGCCCGCCGTCGCCGCCGCCCCCATCGCCGCCCCCCGTCGCCGGCGCGGATTTGCGCCGCGCCGCGCGCGCGCGTAGGCTGTGCCGCGAAAGGAGACGCCATGACCGATACTGCCCCCCCGGCCGACGTGCTTTCCTTCGACACCCACGAGGTGACGAACCAGCCCGAGCCGCCGGCCGATGTCGACCTCTGGGCCAGCGACCCGGCGCTGCAATCGGCGGTCACCCGCCACGGCGGCGACGGCGCGGCGCTGGCCGCGCACGGGGCCGAACTGGGCCGCGGGCTGTGGCGCGACGCGGCCCGCGCGGCCAATCGCCATGCCCCCGAACTGGTCACCCACGACCGGGGCGGCCGGCGGGTGGACCGGGTGCTGTTCCACCCCGCCTATCACGACCTGATGCGCCTTGGCCTTGGCGCCGGCTATGCTGCCGACGCCTGGACCGGCGGCAGCCATGTCACCCATGCCGCGATGGTCTACCTGCACAGCCAGGTCGAACCCGGCACCTGCTGCCCGATGACGATGACCTACGCCGCCGTGCCCGCGCTGGCCGCCGACCCCGACATCGAGGCGCTGTGGCGCCCGCGGCTGACCGCATACGGCCACGACCCCGAGCCGCGCCCGGTGGCCGGCAAGGCGGCCGCGACCATGGGCATGGCGATGACCGAAAAGCAGGGCGGCTCGGACCTGCGCAGCAATGCCACCCGCGCGCTGCCCGACGGCGACGGCTGGCGGCTGGTCGGGCACAAGTGGTTCTGCTCGGCGCCGATGTCGGACGCGTTCCTGACGCTGGCGCAGGCGCCCGGGGGGCTGACGTGCTTCCTGGTGCCGCGCTGGCTGGACGACGGGCCGAACGCGGTCCGCCTGATGCGGCTCAAGGACAAGCTGGGCAACCGCGCCAACGCCTCGGCCGAGATCGAGTATCACGGCGCCCGGGCGCAGCGGCTGGGGGGCGAGGGCGACGGCGTGCGCACGATCATCGAGATGGTGCACCATACCCGCCTCGACACCGCGCTGGCGCCCGCCGGGCTGATGCGCGCGGCCCTGGCCGAGGCGGTGTGGTGGTGCCGCGGGCGCACCGCCTTCCAGCGCCGGCTGATCGACCAGCCGCTGATGGCGCGGGTGCTGGCCGACCTCGCGCTCGATCTCGAGGGCGCGGTGGCGCTGGGCTTTTACGCCGCCGCCACCTTCGACCGCGACGACGACGAGGGCCGCGCGCTGGCGCGGCTCGTGGTGGCGCTGGCCAAGTTCGCCTCGAACAAGGCCGCGCCGGGGGTGATCTACGAGGCGATGGAGGCGCTGGGCGGCATGGGCTACGTCGAGGACACGCCGATGCCGATGCTGTGGCGCGAGGCGCCGCTGAACTCGATCTGGGAAGGGTCGGGCAACGTCATCTGCCTCGACATCCTGCGCACGCTGGCGCGGGTGCCCGCGGCGGCGGCCGCGCTCGACGCCGAACTGGATGCCGCGCGCGGGGTCGACCGGCGCTACGATGCCGCGCTGGCCGCGCACCGCGCGCGCTGGAAGGGGCTGCCGGACGAGGGGGCGGCGCGCTGGTTCGCCGACAGCCTCGGGCGGCTGGCCACCGCCGCGTGCCTGATCGGGGCGGCGCCGGCGGCGGTGGCCGACGGCTGGTGCGCGGGCCGGCTCGAGCCCGACCGCGGCCGCGCGGCGGGGGCGCTAGAGGGGCTCGACACCTCGGCCATCCTCGCGCGGTTCGACGCGGGCTGAGGCCGGCGGCCGGGGCGCATGCCCGGCGCCGCGGACTGACGCAGGTCAAGGCGCGCGGCGGCGTTTCGCGCCACCATGCCGGTGCCCAGCCACTGCACAGGTGCGCCATGTTCCGCTTCGCCTCCGCCCCCGCCGCCGCCCTTGCCGCCTTCGCCTCGATCACCGCCGCCGCCGCGCAGGAGGTGGCATCGCCCTACGATGCCGCCGCGGGGCACGAAACCTATCTGCGCTGGTGCGCCACCTGCCATGGCGAGAACGCCACCGGCAACGGGCCGATGGCCCCGGTGCTGACGCTGCAACCGGCCGACCTGACGGCGCTGGCGGCGACGAACGGCGGCACCTTGCCGGTGGGCCGCATCGTGCGGCGCATCGACGGGCGCGATCCGCTGGTTTCGCACGGCTCGCCGATGCCGCTTTACGGCGATTTCTTCGAGGGCGAGGACGTCACGCTGCAGGCCGAAACCGGCCAGCCGATCCGGACCTCGCGCCCGATCGCGGAACTGCTTTCCTGGCTGCGCTCGGTGCAGGCGCCCGTCAGCCGCTGAACGCCGCCGCCAGCGCGATCTCGACCATGTCGCCGAAGCTGGTCTCGCGGGCGTCGCTGGGCAGCGATTCGTGGGTCAGCAGGTGGTCCGAGATCGTCAGCACCGCCAGCGCCCGCGCGCCGTGGCGGGCGGCGACGGTGTAAAGCTCGGCCGCCTCCATCTCGACGGCAAGCACGCCGTGGCGGGTCATCTGCTCGGTCAGGTCGGGGCGTTCGTCGTAGAACACGTCCGAGGAATAGATGCCGCCGACATGGGTGGGCGTGCCGCGCGCCTCGGCGGCGGCGGCGGCGGCGCGCAGAAGGCCCCAGTCGGCGCAGGGCGCGAAGGCAAGCTCGCGGAAGACCCCGCGCGAGGGGGTGGCGATGGTCGAGGCGGTCATCGCCAGCACCACGTCGCGCACCTTGACGTTGGTCTGCATCGCCCCGGCCGAGCCGATGCGGATCAGCGTCCTGGCGCCGTAATCGCGGATCAGTTCGTTGGCGTAGATCGACAGCGACGGCATCCCCATGCCCGAGCCCTGGATGCTGACCCGGTGGCCCCGCCAGGTGCCGGTGAAGCCCAGCATCCCGCGCACCGCGTTCACCTGCCGTGCGTCGGTCAGAAAGGTTTCGGCCGCCCAGCGGGCGCGGTAGGGGTCGCCCGGCATCAGAACGGTTTCGGCGATCTCGCCCGGCGCGGCCCCGATGTGGATGCTCATGCAGTTCTCCCTGTTGGCTGGCGCAACCCTAGAGCATGTCGCGCAAGAGTGGGAACCGGTTTTGCGCTGCTGGGACATGCGAAATCAGAAGGTTGGAGTGGGTCGCGTGAATGCGGATGAACGCGATCCGCTCTAGCCGCCCGGTCCCGGCGCGCAACCCCGCCGTTGCCCGGCCGCGATCGGGATGGCATCCTGGCCCGGCACCCCACCGGAGGCCGCATGCAGGTTCCGCGCCCGTTCGTTCTTGCCGTCCTGTTGGCGGCGGCCGCCGCCGCGCCCGTCCGCGCCGGGCCCGACCCCGAGGTTCTGGCGCTGGTGCGCGGGTTGTTCGTCACCCTCCAGCCGAAAAGCTTCGCCGCCGGGCGCGAGTATTGCGGCTTCATCGGCCGGCGCGGCGACGGCGCGCTCGTGGCCTCGCCGCCGGTGCAGGGCGCGCCGGCGTCGTGCGCGCCCGAACTGCCCGACGGGGCCGAGGTGGTTGCCTCCTACCACACTCACGGCCGCTTCGAGATCGACGACTGGGGCGAGGTGCCCAGCGACATCGACCTGGAGGGCGACATCGCGATGGGGGTGGACGGGTTCATCGCCACGCCGGGGGGGCGGCTTTGGCACATCGACCACCGCGCGCGGACGGCGCGGCAATTGTGCGGCATCGGCTGCCTGCCGCGCGATCCGCGCTTTCGCATCGTCGGGCCGCCCAAGATCGCGGTGGAATACAGCCAGCGCGCGCTCGCGGATCTGCTGGGGCGGTAGGATGGGCGTTATTGCCGTCCTGCGGGACGGCACGGTCGGATGCGGGCCGGAACAAATCGCCCCCGGCCGGGGCCGGGGGCGGGCATCGCGGGGGGAGATGCCGAAGGCTGAGCCCCTCACACCGGCAAGGTCGGGGAGACCGGCGGCAAGGGCCGAATGACGGCGCCCGAGCCAATCGCGCGCCCGGTGCCGCGCCTTGTGTGGCCGCCCCGCGCAACGCCCGCGTGGCGGTGGCGTGAACCTTTCATGACGCTTGTGCGGGCCTCAGCCCCGGCGCGAGCGGATCATGCCCACGATGTCGAGCGTGCGTTCCAGGATCGGCGCGGCCAGCGCCGCCGCGCGGTCGCCGCCCTCGCCCAGCACGCGGTCGATGCCGGCGGGATCGGCCATCAGCCGCGCCATCTCGGCCGAGATCGGCGACAGTTCCGCCACCGCCAGGTCGGCCAGCCTGGGCTTGAAGGCGCCGAACCCCTGCCCGGCGAACTCGGCCAGCACCGCCGAGGGGCTGGTGCCCGCCAGCGCGGCATAGATGTTCACGAGGTTCTTCGCCTCGGGCCGGTCGTTCAGCCCCGCCAATGTCTCGGGCAGCGGCGCGGCATCGGTCCTGGCCTTGCGGATCTTCTGCGCGATGGTGTCGGCGTCGTCGGTCAGGTTGATGCGGCTGAGGTCCGAGGGGTCGGACTTGGACATCTTCTTCGTGCCGTCGCGCAACGACATCACCCGCGTCGCCGCGCCCTCGATCACCGGCTCGACCACGGGAAAGAAATCCACCCCGAAATCGTTGTTGAACTTGATCGCGATGTCGCGGGTCAGTTCGAGGTGCTGCTTCTGGTCCTCGCCCACCGGCACGTGGGTGGCGTGGTAGACAAGGATGTCGGCGGCCATCAGCGCGGGATAGGCGAACAGGCCGACGCTCGCGTTCTCGCGGTTCTTGCCGGCCTTGTCCTTGAACTGGGTCATCCGCCCCAGCCAGCCCATCCGCGCCACGCAGTTGAAGATCCACGCCAGTTCCGAATGCGCCGGCACCTGGCTCTGGTTGAACAGGATCGAGCGCGCGGGGTCGATCCCGGCGGCGATGAAGCCGGCCGCAAGCTCGCGCGTGGCGTGGCGCAGCTTGTCGGGTTCCTGCCAGACGGTGATGGCGTGCAGGTCGACGATGCAGTAGATCGTCTCGATCCCCTCGTCCTGCTTCTGCACGAAGCGCTTGAGCGCGCCGAGGTAATTGCCCAGCGTCAGCCCCCCCGAAGGCTGGATCCCCGAGAACACCCGCGGCGTGAACGCCGGCTTCGTCGTTGTCATCGCCCGCTCCGTCTGGAAATTCCGCCCCCGACCGCTTATCGCTGCCCCCCGGGGGCGTCAACCGCGCCCCCCGCGAACCGCCCCGAGGCCGCCCATGCAGACCGATCACAACGCCCCGCCGCTGAACCCGCTGCCCGTGGTGGTGTGGCTGTTGCTGCTGCCGATGCTGGCGGCCGAGGTGGTGTTCCAGCTTGGCGCCCACGGGCTGGCCGGCGGGCCGGCGGCGGTGGGCTGGCGGCTCGAGGCGGTGCGGCGCTTCGGCTTCTTCGCGCAGGTGCTTGACCTGGTGGTGGGGCCGGCGGGGCCGGCGCCCGACCTGATGGTGCGCTTCGTCGCCTATCCGCTGGTGCACGGCAGTTTCAGCCATTTCCTGTTCGTGGCGGTGTTCCTGCTGGCGCTGGGCAAGATGGTGGGCGAGGTGTTCGCGGGCTGGGCCGTCGCGGCGGTGTTCTTCGGCGCGACACTGGCCGGCGCGCTGGTCTACGGGCTGGTGCTGGCCGACCCGCCGCCCCTGATCGGCGGTTTTCCGGGGGTCTACGGGTTGATCGGGGCGTTCACCTACCTGCTGTGGATGCGCCTTGCCGGGGCCGGGCCGGAGCGCTATCGCGCCTTCCAGCTCATCGGCTTTCTGCTTGGCATCCAGTTGCTGTTCGGGGCGCTGTTCGGCACCGGGCCCGACTGGATCGCCGATCTGGCGGGTTTCTGTGCCGGCTTCGCGCTGTCGTTCGTGGTCGGGCCCGGCGGCTGGGCGCGGCTGCTGGCCCGGCTGCGGGCGAGATGAGCGCGCGCAAGCGCCCCGCCAGGGCCCCGGCGCGGCCGTCGCTGGGCCGCCGCGCGATGCGCCGGCTGCGCCAGGCGCTGGCGCTGGCGGTGGCGCTGGTGCTGGCGGCGGTGCTGGCCTTCGCGGTGATCCCGCCGCCGCCGGGGCCCTACATGATCGCCGAGTGGCGCCGCCACGGCAGCCTGTCGCGCGACTGGCGGCCGATGGCGGCGATCTCGCCCCATCTGGCGCGCGCCGCGGTCGCGGCCGAGGATGCGAACTTCTGCCGCCACTGGGGGTTCGACATGGATGCGATCCGCACCGCGCTCGAAGCCGGGGGCGCGCGCGGTGCCTCGACCATCAGCCAGCAGACGGTGAAGAACGTCTACCTCTGGCATGGCCGAAGCTGGCCGCGCAAGGCGCTCGAGGCGCTGCTGACGCCGCTGGTCGAGGCGGTCTGGTCGAAGCGCCGCATCCTCGAGGTCTACCTCAACATGGCCGAGTTCGACGCCGGCGTGTTCGGGGCCGAGGCGGGGGCGCAGCATTATTTCGGCGTTTCGGCGGCCGATCTTACGGCGCGGCAGGCAGCACTTCTGGCCGCGATCCTGCCCGACCCCAAGGGACGCAGCGCCGCCAACCCGTCAAGCTTCGTGCGTGCCCGCGCCACCGCCATCGCCGACGGCGCGGCGACCATCGCCGCCGACGGGCGCGACGGCTGTTTCAGCGGCTAGGCCCGCCGCCCGGCGCGGCCCTTTCCCTTGCGGGCGAACCGGGTTACATCGCCCCGGTCCGGCAACAACCACCGAAGGCTCGGCGCGATGAAGTTCACCCTGTCCTGGCTGCACGACCACCTCGAAACCGACGCGCCGCTTGATGCCATCACCGCCGCGCTGACCGACCTCGGCCTCGAGGTCGAGGAGGTGGGCGATCCGGCCGCCGCGCTGGGGGCCTTCCGCATCGCCCGGGTGATCGAGGCCGCCCCCCACCCCAACGCCGACCGGCTGCGGGTGTGCCGGGTGGAAACCTGGCCCGACGGCCCCGGCGGCGCCCCGGTCGAGGTGCAGGTGGTGTGCGGCGCGCCCAATGCGCGCACCGGCCTCGTGGGCGTGTTCGCGCCCGTCGGCAGCCACATCCCCGGCACCGGGGTCGACCTCAAGCCCGGGGTCATCCGCGGTGTCGAATCGAACGGGATGCTGTGCTCGGAGCGCGAGCTGATGATCTCGGACGACCACGACGGCATCATCGAACTGGCCCCCGACGCCCCGCTGGGCGTGCGCTTCATCGACCATGCCGGCCTGAACGACCCGATGATCCACGTCAAGATCACCCCCAACCGCCCCGACGCGCTGGGCGTTCGCGGGATCGCCCGCGATCTGGCCGCGCGCGGCCTTGGCCGGCTGAAGCCCGAGGCGATCGCGCCGGTAGCGGGCGCGTTCCCCTGCCCGATCCCGGTTTCCATCGACCCGGCGCTGAAGCAACGCGGCTGCCCGCTGTTCGCCGGCCGGCTGATCCGCGGCGTCAGGAACGGCCCCTCGCCCGACTGGCTGCAGAAGCGGTTGCGCGCCATCGGCCTGCGCCCGATCTCGGCGCTGGTGGATATCACCAACTTCTTCACCTACGACCGCAACCGCCCGCTGCACGTCTTCGACGCCGCGAAGGTTGCCGGCGGGCTGCGCATCCACCCCGCCAGGGGGGGCGAGACGATCGTGGCGCTGGACGGCAAGACCTACACGTTCCAGCCCGGAATGATGGCGATCTCGGACGACCATGGCCCCGAAAGCATCGCCGGCGTGATGGGCGGCGAGGCGTCGGGCGTGACCGAAGGCACCACCGACGTGTTCCTCGAATCCGCGCTGTGGGATCCGATCACCATCGCCGCCACCGGCCGCGCGCTGCGGGTCACCTCCGACGCGCGCTATCGGTTCGAGCGCGGGGTCGATCCCGAATTCGCGCTGCCCGGGCTCGAGGCCGCGACGCGGATGATCCTCGATCTGTGCGGGGGCGAGGCGTCCGAGGTGGCGATGGACGGCGCCGTGCCCGACACCGCGCGCGCCTATCCGTTCGATCCGGCGCGGGTCTCGTCGCTGGTGGGGATGGACATTCCGCCCGAGGTTCAGGCCGCGACGCTGGAAGCGCTGGGCTTTCGCGTGACGGGCGGGCAGGCGTTCGTGCCCTCGTGGCGGCCCGACGTGCAGGGCGCGGCCGACCTTGTCGAAGAGGTCGCGCGCGTCGCCTCGCTCAGCCGGCTGGAGGGCCGGCCGATGCCGCGCCCCGACGGCGTCTCGCGCCCGGTGCTGACGGCGGCGCAGAAGCGCGAACGCGCGGTCCGCCGGCAACTGGCGGCGCTGGGCTACAACGAATGCGTCACCTATTCGTTCATCGACGCCGAGGCGGCGGCGCTGTTCGGCGGCGGCACCGACGCGGCGCGGATCGACAACCCGATCTCGTCCGAGATGACCCACCTGCGCCCCGACCTGCTGCCCGGCCTTCTGCGCGCCGCCGCCCGCAACCAGGCCCGCGGCTTTGGCGATCTCGCGCTATTCGAGGTCGGGCCGGTGTTCTCGGGCGGCGAGCCGGGCGAAGAGGCGGTGCAGGCCACGGGCCTGCTGGTCGGTGCCATTGCCCCGCGCGATCCCCACGGCTCGCGCCGGCCGGTGGACGTGTTCGACGCCCGCGCCGACGCCGAGGCGGGGCTGGCTGCGCTGGGCGCGCCCGCCCGGATGCAGATCGGCCGCGGCGGCGGCGGCTGGTGGCACCCGGGCCGCACCGGGCAATTCAGGCTTGGCAAGACGGTGCTGGCCACCTTCGGCGAGGTGCACCCGCGCATCCTTGCCGCGCTCGATGTCAAGGGGCCGGCGGTGGCCTTCACGCTGCACCCCGAGGCGGTGCCGGCCCGCCGCGCCGCCGGCGCCACCCGCCCGGCGCTGGCCCTGTCCGACCTGCCGGCGGTGGACCGAGATTTCGCCTTCGTGCTGGACGAGCGGGTCGAGGCGCAGGCGGTGCTCAACGCCGCCGCCGGCGCCGACAAGACGCTGATCGCCTCGGTCGCGGTGTTCGACGAGTTCCACGGCCCCCGCGCGGCGGCGCAACTGGGCGAGGGGCGCAAGTCGCTCGCCATCACCGTGCGGCTGCAACCGCGCGAGCGCACGCTGACCGAGGACGAGATCGAGGCGGTGTCGGCGCGCATCGTCGAGAAGGTGGGCAAGGCCACCGGCGGCACCCTGCGCGGCTAGGCGCGCGCGGAGACACCTCTGAAAACGACGAAGGCGCCCGCAATGGGGCGCCTTTGGAGTTCCGGCGACGCCGGAAAGATGGTGCCCAGGAGAGGACTCGAACCTCCACGCCTTGCGGCACACGGACCTGAACCGTGCGCGTCTACCAATTCCGCCACCTGGGCCGGTCGCGTCGTGACGAGCGGATTACCCGTGGCGCCGGGGGCTGTCAATGGCCCCGCCGTGCGATTTCGCCTGCGCGCTTTCGCCCGCCGGTTCCGCCTTGTTCCGGGGGGGTTCCGGGGCTATGAGCAGGGGGAACGGGCGGCCCCGCGCCGCCCCCGTGGGCGCAGCGAGGCAGGAGTTCGGGGCCATGGCGCAGCTTGTCACCATCTTCGGCGGATCGGGTTTCGTGGGGCGTTACATCGCCCGCCGTCTGGCGCAGCAGGGCTGGCGCGTGCGCGTCGCCGTCCGCCGCCCCAACGAGGCGCTGTTCGTGCGCACCTACGGCGCCGTCGGCCAGGTCGAGCCGGTGCTGTGCAACCTGCGCGACGAAGGCTCGGTGCGCGCCGCGCTGGCCGGGGCCGAGGCCGCCGTCAACTGCGTCGGCGTGCTGGTCGAGACCGGGCGCAACCGTTTCGACGCGGTGCAGGCCGAGGGCGCGGCCCGCGTCGCGCGGCTGGCCGCCGAGGCCGGGGTGTCGCGGCTGGTCCACCTGTCGGCGATCGGGGCCGACGCGGCCTCGGACAGCGCCTATGCGCGCACCAAGGCCGAGGGCGAGGCCGCGGTGCTGGCTGCCTTTCCGCAGGCGGTGATCCTGCGCCCCTCGGTGGTATTCGGCCCCGAGGACCAGATGTTCAACCGTTTCGCCGAGATGGCGCGCCTGTCGCCGGTGCTGCCGCTGGTCGGTGCGGAAACCCGGTTCCAGCCGGTCTATGTCGACGATGTCGCCGCCGCCGCGGTGGCCGCTGCCACCGGCGAGGCCGCGCCCGGCGTCTACGAGCTTGGCGGCCCCGAGGTGATGACCCTGCGCGAGATGGTCGCCGAGATGCTCAAGGTGATCGAGCGCCGGCGGCTGCTGATCGGGCTGCCGTTCTGGTTTGCCGCGATCTGTGGCTGGTGCTTCGACATGATGCAGAAGATCAGCGGCGGGCTGATGACCAACGTCATCCTCACCCGCGACCAGGTTCGCCTGCTGCGCCACGACAACGTGGTGTCCGAGGGCGCGAAGGGGTTCGTCGACCTCGGCATCCGGCCGACGGCGCCAGCCGCGGTGCTGCCGGACTACCTTTACCGCTTCCGCCCCGGCGGCCAGTATGCGGCGATCCATCACTCGGCCGAGAACCTGCGCCGGCGCGGCCGCAAGGTCTGAGGGTTCAGGCGAAGGCCAGCAGCACGACGCCAAGCGCGATGCGGTAGATCACGTAGGGCGTGAAGCTGACGCGGTCGAGAAAGCGCATCATGAGCGCCAGCGCGCCGTAGGCGGCAACGAAGGCCAGCGCCGCGGCAAGCCCGGCGCGGGCCGCGAACCCGGCGCCAAGCTCGGCCCCGGCCAGGTCGCGTGCCAGGAACGCGCCGGTCGCCAGCGTGATCGGGATCGACATCAGCATCGAAAGCCGTGTCGCGTCGTGGCGGGCAAAGCCGAGGCCGCGCGCCGCGGTGATGCAGATCCCCGACCGCGAAACGCCCGGGATCAGCGCCACCGCCTGCCACAGCCCCATCACCAGCGCCTCGCGACGGCCCCAGCCGGCGGCGCTGCGGGCCTCGGGGGCCGCGCGATGCACCCACCACAGCGCGACGCCGAACACGATCATCGTGGCCGCGATCACGCGGGTGTCGCGCAGCGCCTCGGCCCAGCCGGTCAGGGCCAGAACCGCGCCCACGATCACCGCCGGCACCGTCGCCACGATCAGGTGCCGCACCAGCGCGCTGTCGGCCGACTGCCGGTCGCCCAGCCGCATCAGCCCGCGCGCCAGCCGCGCGGTGTCGGCGCGGAAGTAGAGCATCACCGCCACGATCGAGCCCAGGTGCACCGCGACATCGAGCGCGATGTCGTCTGGCGTGGTGCCGCCGATCTCGTGCAGCAGCGCCAGATGGGCCGAGGACGAGATCGGCAGAAACTCGGTTATTCCCTGCACGACGGCAAGTATGAAGAGCATGAACAAGGGCATCGGCCACCTTCGGACGAATCGTTGCGGCCACACTAGACGCGGGCCGGGGCAGGGGAAGGGGATAAAAGGGACCGGATTGATACCTAAAAATAGGGCTTTGCGCTGCGCTGCGGCGTCGATCGCCAGAAAAAGTTGAAAAAGGGTCAGTAGATATTACTTTTCATCGTCGCCGGATTGGCGTATCTCCGACCCGACCCCGAGGCAAGGAGGCACCATGGCCCCCAACCGCATGCTCCAGTTCGTCACCGTGCCGCGCGAGATGCCGGACAAGCGCGAGGCCGATCTGCGCGCCCACGACTTCGACGAGATCTATCGCGAATTCGCGGACGAACGCGCCGCCAGCCAGGCCGGCCGTTGCAGCCAGTGCGGCGTGCCCTATTGCCAGACCCATTGCCCGCTGCACAACAACATCCCCGACTGGCTGCGCCTGACCGCCGAGGGCCGCCTGCGCGAGGCCTACGAGGTGGCGCAGCACACCAACACCTTCCCCGAGATCTGCGGCCGCATCTGCCCGCAAGACCGGCTGTGCGAAGGCAATTGCGTGATCGAGATGGCCGGCCACGGCACCGTGACCATCGGCGCGATCGAGAAATACATCACCGACAAGGCCTGGGACGAGGGCTGGGTGCAGCCGATCCGGCCGGCGGCCGAGCGTGCCGAAAGCGTCGGCATCATCGGGGCCGGCCCCGGCGGGCTGGCCGCCGCCGACCGGCTGCGCCGCGCCGGCGTGCAGGTGACCGTCTACGACCGCCACGACCGCGCCGGCGGGCTGATGACCTACGGCATCCCCGGCTTCAAGCTGGAGAAGGACGTGGTCGAACTGCGCATCCGCCAGCTCGAGGCCGGCGGCGTGCAGTTCGTGCTCAACTGCAATGTCGGCACCGACATCAGCTTTGCCGCGATTCGCGGCCAGCACGACGCGGTGCTGATCGCGACCGGGGTCTATGCCTCGCGCATGATCAAGGCGCCGGGCGTGGGGGCGCGGGGCGTGGTGCGGGCGATCGACTATCTGGTCGCCTCGAACCGCAAGGGCTTCGGCGACGAGGTGCCCGAGTTCGATTCGGGCGAGCTGGACGCGCAGGGCAAGCGCGTGGTGGTGATCGGCGGCGGCGACACGGCGATGGATTGCGTGCGCACCGCGATCCGGCAGGGTGCGCGAAGCGTCAAGTGCCTTTACCGCCGCGACCGCGCCAACATGCCGGGCAGCCAGCGCGAGGTGCAGAACGCCGAGGAGGAGGGCGTCGAGTTCGTGTGGCTTTCCGCGCCGCTGGGCTTTTCCGGCGATCCCGTCGACGGCGTGCTGGTGCAGAAGATGCGCCTGGGCGAACCCGACGCCACCGGCCGCCGCACCCCCGAGGTGATCGAGGGTGCCGACTACCACGAGCCCGCCGAAATGGCGATCCTGGCGCTGGGGTTCGAGCCGGAAGACCTGCCGACGCTGTGGGACACGCCCGAATTGCAGGTCACCCGCTGGGGCACCGTCAAGGCCGATTTCCGCACCCACGAAACCAGCCTTCCCGGCGTCTACGCGGTGGGCGACATCGTGCGCGGCGCCTCGCTGGTGGTGTGGGCGATCCGCGACGGGCGCGACGCCGCCGACGCGATGCTCGACTACCTCGCGCAGTCCGCCGCAATCGCGGCGCAGTGACGGGAGCGGTGCGATGGACACGAGGACAGGGGGCTGTCTGTGCGGCGCGGTGCGCTTCGAGGCGCGGCTGGAAGGCACGGATCTGGGCGCCTGCCATTGCGGCATGTGCCGGCGCTGGAGCGGCGCGGCAACCGTGTCGCTGCCCGTGAAGGCCGATGCGATGCGGATCGACGGCGAGGATGCGGTGCGCGCCTACCGCTCGTCCGATTGGGCCGAACGCTGCTTTTGCGGAATCTGCGGCTCGTCGCTGTGGTATCGGGTAACGCTGCCGGGCGGGCCGCACGATTACATCATCTCGGCCGGCCTGATGGATGACCTTTCCAGATTGCACCTTGCCCACGAAATCCACATCGACCGCAAGCCCGACGCCTGGGCCTTTGCCGGCGCGCACGCACGGCTGACCGAGGCCGAGACACTGGCGCAACACGGCGCCACCACGGAAGGAGCCTGAGATGACCAAGTTCGACGACACCTGGGCCGCCTCCGAGCAAGCGAAACGCGACTGGCTGGCCGGGAACGGCCTGTATGACCCGGCCGAGGAACATGCCTCGTGCGGGGTGGGCCTTGTCGTGGCGATCAACGGCAAGCCCTCGCGCAAGGTGGTGCAGAACGGCATCGACGCGCTCAAGGCGGTGTGGCACCGCGGCGCCGTCGACGCCGACGGCATGACCGGCGACGGCGCCGGCATCCACCTGCAGATCCCCGTGGCCTTCTTTCACGACCAGATCCGCCGCACCGGACACGAGCCCGACCTGCACGCGCAGATCGCGGTGGGCCAGGTGTTCCTGCCGCGCACCGACTTCGGCGCGCAGGAGCGCTGCCGCACCATCGTCGAGACCGAGGTGCTGCGCCTTGGCCACTACATCTACGGCTGGCGCCACGTTCCGGTGGACACCACCTGCCTGGGCGAGAAGGCCAACGCCACCCGCCCCGAGATCGAGCAGATCCTGATCCGCAACGCCAAGGGCATCGACGAGGATGCCTTCGAGCGCGAGCTTTACGTCATCCGCCGGCGCATCGAGAAGGCGGTGGCGGCGGCGCAGATCCAGGGGCTATACCTGTGCTCGCTGTCGTGCCGCAGCGTGATCTACAAGGGCATGATGCTGGCCGAGCAGGTGGCCGAATTCTACCCCGACCTCAAGGACGAGCGGTTCGAGAGCGCCTACGCGCTTTACCACCAGCGCTATTCCACCAACACCTTCCCGCAATGGTGGCTGGCGCAGCCGTTCCGCATGCTTGCCCACAACGGCGAGATCAACACCCTCAAGGGCAACCTCAACTGGATGCGGAGCCACGAGATCCGCATGGCCCATGCGGCGTTCGGCGACATGGCCGAGGACATCAAGCCGATCGTGCCCACCGGATCGTCCGACTCGGCGGCGCTGGACGCGGTGTTCGAGGTGATGGTGCGCGCCGGGCGCAACGCGCCGATGGCCAAGACGATGCTGGTGCCCGAGGCGTGGTCGAAGCAGGCGGTCGAGATGCCCGGGCCGTGGCAGGACATGTATGCCTATTGCAACGCGGTGATGGAGCCGTGGGACGGCCCCGCCGCGCTGGCGATGACCGACGGGCGCTGGGTGGCCGCCGGACTCGACCGCAACGGGCTGCGGCCGATGCGCTACGTCATCACCGGCGACGGCCTGCTGATCGCGGGGTCGGAGGCGGGCATGGTGCCGGTGGACGAGGCCAGCGTCCGCGAAAAGGGCGCGCTGGGCCCCGGGCAGATGATCGCGGTCGATATGGCCGAGGAGAAGCTGTATCATGATACCGAGCTGAAGGACAAACTCGCCGCCGCGCAGCCGTTCGGCGAATGGGTCGAGAAGGTTGTCGACCTCAACGCGATCATGCGCGACATCCCCGAAGGCGCAACCTTCACCGGCGCCGCGCTGCGCCGCCGGCAGGTGGCGGCGGGCTATACCATGGAAGAGCTCGAGACCGTGCTCGCGCCGATGGCCGAGGACGGCAAGGAGCCGCTCGGCTCGATGGGCGACGATACCCCGCCGGCGGTGCTGTCGTCGCAATACCGGCCGCTGTCGCATTACTTCCGGCAGAACTTCAGCCAGGTCACCAACCCGGCCATCGACAGCTTGCGCGAAAACCGGGTGATGAGCCTCAAGACCCGGTTCGGCAACCTCAAGAACGTGCTCGACGAGGACGGCAGCCAGACCGAGATCCTGGTGCTCGAAAGCCCGTTCATCGCCAACGGCGAGTTCGAGGAACTGGTGCGCCAGTTCGGTGGCAACGTCGCGTTTCTCGACGGCAGTTTCGCGCGTGGCGACACCGGCGGGCTTGCCGACGCGCTGGAGCGTATCCGCGCCGAGGCCGAGGACGCGGTGCGCTCGGGGGCCGCGCATCTGGTGCTGACCGACGAGCATCAGGGCGAGGATCGGGTGCCGATCCCGATGATCCTGGCCACCAGCGCGGTGCATTCGTGGCTTACCCGCAAGGGCCTGCGCACCTTCTGCTCGCTCAACGTGCGCTCGGCCGAATGCATCGACCCGCATTACTTCGCGGTGCTCATCGGGGCCGGCGCCACAACGGTAAATCCATACCTCGCGCAGGATTCCATCGCCGACCGTGTGGCGCGCGGCCTGGTCGAGGGCAGCCTGATCGACGCGATGCGGCGCTACCGCGACGCGATCGACGCCGGGATGCTCAAGATCATGTCGAAGATGGGCATCTCGGTGCTGTCGTCCTACCGTGGCGGGCTGAACTTCGAGGCGGTCGGCCTCAGTCGCGCGATGGTGGCCGAATATTTCCCCGGCATGACCAGCCGGATCTCGGGCATCGGCATCGCCGGGTTGCAGAAGAAGCAGGAAGAGGTGCACGCCCGCGGCTGGCTTTCGGGCAGCGACGTGCTGCCGGTGGGCGGCTTCTACAAGATGCGCCGGTCGGGCGAGAAGCACGCCTGGGAAGCGACCACGATGCACATCCTGCAATCGGCCTGCGACCAGGCGTCGTATGACCTGTGGCGGCAGTTCTCGGCGACGATGCGCGCCAACCCGCCGATCCACCTGCGCGACCTGCTCGACATCAAGCCGATGGGCAAGGCGGTGCCGATCGAGGAGGTGGAATCGATCACCTCGATCCGCAAGCGCTTCGTCACCCCGGGCATGAGCCTTGGCGCGCTGTCGCCCGAGGCGCACAAGACGCTCAACATCGCGATGAACCGGATCGGCGCCAAGTCCGACTCGGGCGAGGGCGGCGAGGATCCGGCGCATTTCGTGCCCGAACCCAATGGCGACAATCCCTCGGCCAAGATCAAGCAGGTGGCTTCGGGGCGGTTCGGGGTGACGGCGGAATACCTCAACCATTGCGAGGAACTGGAAATCAAGGTCGCGCAGGGCGCCAAGCCCGGCGAGGGCGGGCAGTTGCCCGGCATGAAGGTGACCAAGCTCATCGCCCGGCTGCGCCATTCGACGCCGGGGGTGACGCTGATCAGCCCGCCGCCGCACCACGACATCTATTCGATCGAGGATCTGGCGCAGCTTATCTACGACCTCAAGCAGATCAACCCGCGCGCCAAGGTGACGGTGAAGCTGGTGGCGCAATCGGGTGTCGGCACGATTGCCGCCGGGGTGGCCAAGGCCAAGGCCGACGTGATCCTGATTTCGGGGCACAACGGCGGCACCGGCGCCTCGCCCGCCACCTCGATCAAATACGCGGGCCTTCCGTGGGAGATGGGCCTGACCGAGGCGCATCAGGTGCTGGCGATGAACAATCTGCGCGAGCGGGTGACGCTGCGCACCGACGGCGGGTTGCGCACCGGGCGCGACATCGTCATCGCCGCGATGATGGGGGCCGAGGAATACGGCATCGGCACCGCCGCGCTGATCGCCATGGGCTGCATCATGGTGCGGCAATGCCAGTCGAACACTTGCCCGGTGGGGGTGTGCACCCAGAAGGAGGAACTGCGCGCCAAGTTCACCGGCACCGCCGACAAGGTGGTGAACCTGATCACCTTCTACGCCCAGGAGGTGCGCGAGATTCTGGCCTCGATCGGGGCGCGGTCGCTGGACGAGATCATCGGCCGGGCCGACCTGCTGACCCAGGTCAGCCGGGGTGCCGCGCATCTCGATGACCTCGACCTCAACCCGCTGCTGATCACCGTCGACGGCTCGCGCAACATCACCTACGACCGTTCGCGCCCGCGCAACGCGGTGCCCGACACGCTGGACGCGCAGATCGTCGCCGACGCCGCGCGGTTCTTCGAGGACGGCGAGAAGATGCAGCTCAGCTATGCCGTGCGCAACACCCAGCGCACCATCGGCACCCGCGCGTCGAGCCACATCGTCAAGCGCTTCGGGATGAACAACACGCTTCAGCCCGATCACCTGACGATCAAGCTGTCGGGCTCGTGCGGGCAGAGCCTGGGCGCGTTCGCCGCCCCCGGCCTCAAGATCGAGGTGTCGGGCGACGCCAACGACTATGTCGGCAAGGGGTTGTCGGGCGGTATCATCGTAGTGCGTCCGCCGATGATTTCGCCGCTGGTGGCGGCCGACAACACGATCATCGGCAATACCGTGCTTTACGGTGCCACGGCCGGCTACCTGTTCGCCGCCGGCCGCGCGGGCGAACGCTTTGCGGTGCGCAACTCGGGCGCGCGGGTGGTGGTCGAGGGCTGCGGCTCGAACGGGTGCGAATACATGACCGGCGGCGTCGCGGTGATCCTCGGCGCCATCGGGCCCAACTTCGGCGCCGGCATGACCGGCGGCATGGCCTATGTCCACGACCCCGACGGCACCGCCGAGGTCCTGATGAACCGCGAGACGCTGGTGACCTGCAAGGTCACGGTGGCGCATTGGGAGGACGAGTTGCGCGGCCTGATCGAGCGCCACATGGCCGAGACCGGCAGCCGCCGCGCGGCGCAGATCCTCGACCATTGGGAGCGCGAGCGCCACCGCTTCGTGCAGGTCTGCCCGAAGGAGATGCTGGCGCATCTGTCCCACCCGCTGAGCCACGACGCACAGGCGGTGCCGGCGGAATAGGGCCTCCGCCCCGGCCTGCAAGGCGATGGCACGGGCCGGGGGAAACGCCGCCGGCGGCTATGCCCCGCGGCGCAGGGCGCTGCGGAACTCCGACGGGCGGAAGGCACCGATCGCGATCCCGGCGCCGGCATAGGCGGCGATGCCCAGCGCCACCAGCCCGGCCAGCGCGCCGTAACGCAGGCCCGGCGTTGCCAGCGCCGGGGCCAGCGGCGGCGCGGCCAGCGCCAGCACCGCCCCCATCGCCGCCGAGGCCGCCGCGATCCGCCACAGCCGGTTGCGGCAGCGCGCGTCCAGCGTCGCCGCCGCCCCCATCGCGCGGCTGCCGTGCCAGAGCTGCCAGGCCATCGCCCAGGCGGCCAACGTGGTGCCCGCCGCCGCCGCAAGATAGCCCAGCACCGGGATCAGCCCCACCGCGAGCACGAGGTTGACGATCATCGAGATCGCGGCATAGCGGAACGGGCGGCGGGTATCCTCGCGCGCGTAGAACAGCGGCTGCAACACCTTGTGCAGCACGAAGGCGGGCAGGCCGGCGCCGTAGACCGCCAGCGCCAGCGCCGTCGCGGCGCTGTCCTCGGGCCCGAAGGCGCCGCGCTGGAACAGCACCTGCACCAGCGGCAGCGCGATCACCATCAGCGCCACCGCCGCCGGCAGCGTCAGCGCGAGCGCGAACTCGACCGCGCGGTTGAACGAGGTGCGCGCGCCGCCGTCGTCGCCGGCGCGCAACCGGCGCGACAGGTCGGGCAGCAGCACCACCCCGATGGCGATGCCGACCACCCCGAGCGGCAGTTGATACAGCCGGTCGGCATAGCTCAGCCAGGCGATGGCGCCGTCGAAGAAGCTGGCCACCTGCCGCCCGACCACGAGGTTGATCTGCACCACCCCGCCGGCCAGCACCGCGGGAAAGGCGATGATCGCCAGCCGCCGCAACTCGGGCGTCAGGCGGGGGCGGTGCAGGCGCAGCCGGAACCCGGCGCGCCGCACCACCACCGCGATCAGCGCCAGTTGCGCGATGCCGGTCAGCGGCACCGTCCAGGCCAGCGTCAGCCCGATGTCCCAGCCGGCCCGGTCGCCCACGAGCATCGCGGCGATGAACATCAGGTTCATCAGCACCGGCACGCCGGCGGTGGCCGCGAACCGCCCGGCCGCGTTCAGCACCCCCGACAGCAGCGCCACCAGCGAGATGAACAGGATGTAGGGAAAGGCGATGCGGCCGTAGAGCACCGCAAGGTCGAACCGCTCGTCGCCGCGAAAGCCGGCGGCCATCGCCAGCACCAGCAGCGGCATCGCCGCCGTCGCCGCCAGCGTGAACGCGACCAGCACCCCCGCCAGCCCCGACAGCGCGTCCGAGGCGAAACGCTCGGGTTCGTCGTCGGCCTCGAGCCTTTTGGCGAACATCGGCACGAAGGCCATGTTGAAGGCGCCCTCGGCGAAGAAGCGGCGGAACATGTTGGGCAGCGAGAAGGCGACGAGGAACGCCTCGGCCGCCGGCCCGGCACCGAGGAAGGCCGCGATCAGGATGTCGCGCACGAACCCCGCCAGCCGGCTGAGCAAGGTCCAGCCGCCCACCGTCACGAAGCCGGTGACAAGGCGGATCGGCGTCATCCGGCGCCCGCCCGCGCGGCACCTTCCGCGACCGCGGCGCGCAGCTTGCGTTCCAGCGCCTCCTGCTTGCCGCGGCTTTGCAGTTTCAGCCCGAACATGTCCTTGACGTAGAAGGTATCGACCACCTGCGCGCCGAACGTCGCGATCACCGCCGAGGCGATGTAGATGTGGTTCGCGGCCAGCGTGCGGGTCAGGTCATACAGCAGGCCCGGCCGGTCGCGGGTATCGACCTCGATGATGGTGTAGATCTCCGAGCCTTCGTTGTCGAAGGTGACCGAGGTGGGAAAGCGCATCGCCCGCGTCCGCTTGCGCGCCTTGTCGCGGTCGGCCAGCGCGTCGCGCGGCACCACCTCGCCCTTCAGCGTGCGCGCGATCATCGCCCGCAGGCGAGGCTGGCGGTCGGCCTCGAAGGGGTGGCCCTCGGCGTCCTGGATCCAGAAGACGGCGGTCGCGAAGCCGTCCTTCGAGGTATAGGTGCGCGCGTCGACCACGTTCGCGCCCACCAGCGCCAGCGCGCCCGCCAGCCGCGAGAAGATGCCGGGATGGTCGGCCAGCGCGAAGCACGTGCGGGTGGCGTCGCGGTCGAGGTCGGCGGTGATGTCGATGCGGATCTCGTTGGCGCCGATGTCGCGCAGCAGGTTGGCGAAGACGACGTGGGTTTCGGTGGGCAGGCCCTGCCAGTAGGGGCCGTAGTGGCGCGCGGTCTCGGCGCGCAGGTCGGCGCGCGACCACTCGGGCAGGGCGGCGCGCAGGGCGCGCTTGGCCTCGTCCTCGCGCTTTTCGCGGTTGAGATCCTCGAGGCCGGTTTCCAGCGCCTGCGCGGTATCGCGGTAAAGCTGGCGCAGCAGCATCGCCTTCCAGTTGTTCCAGGTGCCGGGGCCGACGCCGCGGATGTCGCACACCGTCAGCACCGTCATCAGGTCGAGCCGCTTGCGCGTCTTTACCGCCTTGGCGAAGTCGCGCACGGTGCGCGGGTCGGCGATGTCGCGCTTCTGGGCGGTGTCGGACATCAGCAGGTGGTAGCGCACCAGCCATTCGACGGTTTCGGCCTCGTCCGGGGTGAAGCCCAGCCGTGGCGCGATCCTGCGGGCCAGCCGCGCGCCCAGCACCGAATGATCCTCGGGGCGGCCCTTGCCGATGTCATGCAGCAGCACCGCGAGGTAGAGCACCCGGCGGTTGACCCCGGCCTTGAGGATGGCGCTCGCGATCGGCAGTTCCTCAACCAGTTCCGCGCGCTCGATCTGGGCCAGCACCGAGACGCACTGGATGATGTGCTCGTCCACCGTGTAATGGTGGTAGACGTTGAACTGCATCATCGCGACGATCGGCTCGAACTCGGGGATGAAGGCGCCCAGCACGCCCAGTTCGTTCATCCGCCGCAGCGCCCGCTCGGGGTTGCCGTGCTTGAGCAGCAGGTCGAGGAACAGCCGCGCCGCCTCGGGGTTCTCGCGCACGCTGTCGTCGAACAGGTGCAGGTTGGCGGCGATGGTGCGCATCGCGTCGGGGTGGATCAGCAGGGCGGTGCGCAGCGCCTCCTCGAAGATGCGCAGCAGGTTCAGCGGGTCGGACAGGAAGGCCGCCTCTTCCGCGAAGGTCAGCCGGCCCTTGACCACCTTGAACCCCGCCCGCACCCGGCGGCGGCGGCGGAACAGCCCCACCAGCAGCGGCTCCGACTTGACATGCGTCGCCTCGAGCCCGGTCAGGAAGATCCGCGTCAGTTCGCCCACCCGGGTGGCGTGGCGGAAGTAGTCCTGCATGAAATGCTCGACCGCGCGGCGCCCGGCGTGATCCTCGTAGCCCATCCGGGCCGCCACCTCGACCTGCATGTCGAACGTGAGTTGATCCGCCGCGCGCCCGGCGATCAGGTGCAGGTGGCAGCGCACCGCCCACAGGAAGGTCTCGGCCTCGAGGAAGGTCTGGTATTCCTCGGGGGTGAACATGCCGACGTCGACAAGCTGGCGGGCGTGATCGACGCGGTGAATATACTTGGCGATCCAGTAGAGCGCCTGCAGGTCGCGCAGCCCGCCCTTGCCCTCCTTGACGTTGGGTTCGAGCACGTAGCGCTGCCCGCCCTGGCGGGCGTGGCGGGCGTCGCGCTCGGCCAGCTTGGCCTCGATGAACTCGGGGCCGGTGCGGCGGAACAGCTCCGACCAAAGCCGCTCGCGCAGCTCATGGGCGAGGGTTTCGTTGCCGGCCAGGAAGCGGAACTCCAGCAACGCGGTGCGGATCGTCATGTCGTCGCGCCCGAGGCGCAGGCATTCGTCGATCGAGCGGGTGGCGTGGCCGACCTTGAGCTTGAGATCCCACAGCATGTAGAGGATCGATTCGATCACGCTTTCGGTCCAGCCCGAGGCTTTCCACGGGATCACGAACAGCAGGTCGACGTCGGAATGGGGGGCCATCTCGGCGCGGCCATAGCCGCCCACGGCCAGAAGCGCGATGCGCTCGCCCTCGGTCGGGTTGGGGTTGGGATGCAGGATCGCGCTTGCCACCCGCAGCGCCGCCGCTACAAGGCGGTCGGTCAGCCATGCCTGCGCCCGGATCATGCCGCCGGCCTCGCCGGGGGCGGCGGCGAAGGCGGCTTCCATCGCCGCCTCGGCCGCCGTGCGCGCCTGCGCCATCGCCGCCACCGCGCCGTTGCGCGCCGCGCGGGCGTCGCCGCCGGTCGCGGCGGCGGCGTCGATGGCGGCGTCGGTTCCGGCGGGCCAGAGCCTGGCTTCGGGGCAGATCAGCGCCGTGGCGATGGCCGCGGCGTCGCTGCCGGCGGGCTCAGAATCCGGCGTCGGAGAAGCTTCTCGGGGCCGGGTCAATCACGATCACCTGGTTGTCGCGGATTTCGGCCACCGCAAGGCCGCGCTGGTTGGTGCCGTCGGGGTTGAGCCGGAAGATGCCGCTCACCCCCACGAATCCCGAGGGCTGGGTCAGCGCGTCACGGGTCAGCGCGTCGCCCCGGCCGGCCCGCACCAGCGCGCCGATGGCCGCGATCCCGTCGTAGGCCAGCCCCGCGATCGGGTGCGGGCCGGTGCCGTAGGCGGCGGTGTAGCGCGACACGAACTGCGCCGACAGGGCGGGGTCGGGCAGCGCGAACCAGGCCCCCTGCACCGAGGGTTGCGCCAGCGTCGAGGGCGGAATGTCCCACCGCGTCAGCCCGAGATACTGGAAGACGTCCGGGCCGGTGCCGTTCTCGGCCAGCAACTGGGTCAGCGACAGCAGGCCACGGTCGGTGGTGTCGGTGAAGAACAGCGCGTTCGCGCCGGAGGCGCGGGCGGTCGCGCCGATCGTCGGCACCGTGTCGATGATGCCCTCGAACGAGAACGGATAGCCGGTGACGGCGGCCAGCCGCGCCCCGGTTCGCCCGGCGGCGGCCTCGATCGCGCGGCGCCCGGCCTCGCCGGCCTGGGTCTGGTCGTAGACCACCATCACGGAACCGCGCCCGCGCGCGACGGCATGGGACATCATCCGCGCCGCCGTATTCTCGAACGTCGGGCCCAGCACGAAGACGTTGCCGCCGGCGATGGCGGTGTTGTTGGAAAAGCTCAGCACGTTGATGTTGCGCCGTGCCACCGCGACGCCGGCGGCGTTGGCGGCCTCGCCGAACACCGGCCCGAGGATGATCCGCGCGCCATCGTCCACCGCCCTGGTGGCGGCGGCGGCTGCCTGCTCGGGCTGGCCGGCGGTGTTGTAGACGCGCAGGTCCACCTCGACGTCGGAAAGATCGGCGATGGCGAGGCGCGCGGCGTTCTCGAGCGCGCGGGCGACCACGTCGTCGCCCGCCTGGCCCGAGCCGCCGGGCACCAGCAGCGCCACCTGCACCGGGGCCGAGGTGTCGATCAGACGGCCGGTGTTGCCGCCCAGCGCCACGGGCTCGCACGCGGCCAGAAGGGCTGCGGCGGCGAGGATTGCGGCACGGCGGGTCCACTTGCGGGCGGCGGGGAAAACGGCGAACATCACGCGAAGCTCCTGTCGTCGGTCGCGACCGGGGGGAGCGTAGGGCCTTCGCCCGGTGAAGTAAACGCGCGAAGCGGGAGCGGGCGCATGGCAAGCGAGGATCGCGGCGGATCGGCGACACCGCGCCCCGAGGCCGGCCTGCACCTGGTCGCGACCCCGATCGGGGCGGCGCGCGACATCACGCTGCGCGCGCTCGACATCCTGGCGGGCGCCGACGTGCTGGCGGCTGAGGACACGCGCACGCTGCGCCAGTTGATGGAGATCCACGGCGTCGCGCTGGGTGGACGGCCGCTGGTGGCCTACCACGATCACAACGGCCCGCAGGCCCGCCCGCGGCTGCTCGCGGCGCTGGCCGAGGGCAGGTCGGTTGCCTATGCCTCCGAGGCGGGAACCCCGTTGATCGCCGACCCGGGCTTCCAGCTTGCGCGCGAGGCGGCGGCGGCCGGCCACCGGGTGCTGGCCGCGCCCGGCGCCTCGGCGGTGCTGGCGGCGCTGACGGTCGCGGGGCTGCCGACGGACCGCTTCCTGTTCGCGGGCTTCCTGCCGCCGCAGTCGGGCGCACGGCGGCGGGCGTTGGGCGAACTGGCGGCGGTGCCGGCGACGCTGGTGGTCTACGAATCGCCCCGGCGGACGGCCGCGTGCCTCGCCGACATGGCCGAGGTGCTGGGGGCGGGGCGCGAGGCCGCGCTGTGCCGCGAATTGACCAAGCGCCACGAAGAGGTGCGCCGCGGCCCGCTGCGCGCGCTGGCCGAGGGCGCGCAGGCCGACCCGCCGCGGGGCGAGGTGGTGATTGTCGTCGACCGCGCCGGCGCGGTCGAGACCGGCGAGGCCGACATCCTCGACGCCCTCGCCGCGGCCGAGGCGGCGGGCGCGAGCCGGCGCGATGCGGTGGCGCAGGTGGCGCAAAGGCTGAACGTGCCGCGCCGGCGGGTCTATGACCTGGCGCTGCACGGGGGGGACGGGCGTTAGGAAATTATTCGCTGATTGCGACGATGATGGCGACAGGCAACGGAGGGCTGGACATGACCGCGACGGCAAGCACACGCGAGGCAGGACGCGCCCGCCACATCGACGGGCAGCTGGCCGAAAGCTCGGTCGCGCGCCACTACGCCGGGCAGGGGCACGCGGTTGCCGCCCGGCGCTGGCGTTCGCCCTCGGGCGAGATCGACCTTGTCGTGCGCACCCCCGATGAAATCGTGTTCGTCGAGGTCAAGAAGGCCGCGACCTGCGCCGCGGCGGCGTTCCGGCTGGGCGCGCGGCAGATCGAGCGGCTGTGTGCCGCGGCGACGGATTTCCTTGCCGGCGAACCCGCGGGCCTCGGCACCGCGATGCGGTTCGATCTGGCGCTGGTCGACCGCTTCGGTCGCGTCGAAGTGATCGAGAACGCGTTCGGCGCGGCCTGACATCCGGCGGGCGGCGCGCAGGGGCCATTGATCTTTCCGCGATCTGACGCGACACAGGGCCATCCTTGCGGAGGGAAAGATGGGCCTGAACGTCGCCTTGCAGATGGACCCGATCGAGCCGATCGACATCGACGCCGACAGCAGTTTCCGGATCGGTGAAGAGGCGCAGGCGCGCGGGCACCGCTTGTTCCACTATTCGCCCGACGCGCTGTCGTGGCAGGACGGGCGGCTGATCGCGCGCGGCCGGCCGGTGGAGCTGCGCCGGGTGCGGGGCGATCATTTCACCTTCGGCCCCGAGACCGAGGCCGACCTGTCGGACTTCGATGTCGTGTGGCTGCGCCAGGATCCGCCCTTCGACATGGGCTACATCACCAATACCCACCTGCTGGAACGCGCGGGCGGGCGCACCTTGGTCGTCAACGATCCGTTCTGGGTGCGCAACTCGCCCGAAAAGCTGCTGGTGCTCGATTTCCCCGACCTGATCCCCCCGACGCTGATCGCCCGCGACCTTGCCGCGCTGCGCGCCTTCAAGGCGCGCCATGGCGACATCATCCTCAAGCCGCTCTACGGCAACGGCGGCGCCGGGGTGTTCCGGCTGCCCGAGGCCGACCGCAACCTGGCCTCGCTGCACGAGCTGTTCTGCGGCATCAACCGCGAGCCGCTGATCGCGCAGCGCTACCTGCCCGAAGTGGCCAAGGGCGACAAGCGCGTGATCGTGATCGACGGCGAGGTTGCCGGCGCCATCAACCGGGTGCCGGCCGAGGGCGAGACGCGCTCGAACATGCATGTCGGCGGCCGGCCCGAGCCGGTGACGCTGAGCGCGCGCGACCGCGAGATATGCGCCGCCGTGGGCCCGGTGCTGCGCGAGAAGGGCCAGGTGTTCGTGGGCCTCGACATCATCGGCGACCGGCTGACCGAGATCAACGTCACCTCGCCCACCGGGTTGCAGGAGCTCGAGCGTTTCGACGGCATCAACGTCACCGCGCGGCTGTGGGAAGCGGTCGAGGCGCGGGTCGCCGCCCGCGCCTGACCCGGCCGCTCATGCCAGCCCCGGCATCGCCACCAGCCGGAAGCTTGCGGCCTCGGCAAGGTGGGGCGCGCGCACGCCCTCGGCCCCGTCGAGATCGGCGATCGTGCGCGCCAGCCGCAGCAGCCGGTGGTAGCCGCGCGCGGTCAGCCCGAAGCGTTCCGCGACCCGGGTGAGCAGCGCCCGCCCCTCGGCGTCCGGTTCGGCGATCTCGTCGAGCAGCCTGCCCTCGGCCTCGGCGTTCACGCGCACCCCTTCGATCCCCTCGTAGCGGCGCGTCTGGCGCGCGCGGGCGGCGGCGACGCGGGCGGCCACAGTGGCGCTGTCGTCGCCCGCAGCCGGCAGGTCGAGGTCGCGGAAGGCCACCGGCGGCACTTCGAGGCGCAGGTCGATGCGGTCGATCAGCGGCCCCGAGATGCGGCCGAGGTATTCCGCGCCGCAGCCCGGCGCCCGCCCGCAGGCGCGGGCCGGGTCGGACAGGTGGCCGCAGCGGCAGGGGTTGGCCGCGGCCAGCAGCATGAACCGGCACGGATAGCGGACATGGGCGTTGGCGCGCGCCACCACCACCTCGCCCGATTCGATCGGCTGGCGCAGGGTTTCCAGCACCGGGCGCGGAAACTCGGGCAGTTCGTCGAGAAACAGCACCCCGTTGTGGGCGAGCGAGATCTCGCCCGGCTTCGCGCCGCGCCCGCCACCCACGATTGCCGCCATGGAGGCGGTGTGGTGCGGCTCGCGGAACGGGCGCGCGCGCGAGAGGCCGCCCGAATCGATCAGCCCGGCGAGCGAGTGGACCATCGAGGTTTCCAGCGCCTCGGCCGGCGACAGCGGCGGCAGCAGGCCGGGCAGGCGCGCGGCCAGCATCGACTTGCCCGAGCCGGGCGGGCCGACCATCAGCATGTGGTGGCGTCCCGCCGCCGCGATCTCGAGCGCGCGCTTGGCGCGTTCCTGCCCCTTGACGTCGGCGAGGTCGCGCCCCGGGGGGGTGCCCGTCACCTCGCCCGGGCGCGCCGGCTCGATCAGGCGGGCGCCGGTGAGGTGCTGCACCGCCTCGGTCAGGGTGGCCGGCGCCAGGACGTGGGCGGCCCCGACCCAGGCGGCCTCGGCGCCGCAGCCGGCGGGGCAGATCAGGGTGCGATTCTCGGCCGCGGCGGCCATCGCCGCCGGCAGCGCGCCGATCACCGGCACCAGCCGGCCGTCGAGCGACAATTCGCCCAGCCCCACCAGCCCCTCGACCGCGTCCGCCGGCACGATCTCGAGCGCGGCGAGCAGCGCCAGCGCCATCGGCAGGTCGAAATGCGAGCCCTCCTTGGGCAGGTCGGCCGGCGACAGGTTGATGGTGATACGCCGCGCCGGCAGCGCGATCGCCATCGCCGAGAGCGCCGCGCGCAACCGTTCGCGCGCTTCCGACACCGCCTTGTCGGGCAGCCCGACGATGCCGAAGCCGGGCATGCCCGGGGACGCGGCGCATTGCACCTCGACCAGCCGCGCCTCGACCCCCTCGAACGCCACCGTGTAGGTTCGCGCCACCATGGCCCCGCCTCGCCCCCTCCGCCTTGCCCCGCGCCCCTGCCTAGCGCAGCCATGGTTAGGCAATGGTTAACGCGGCCGGCCGAGCCCGGATTTCAGCCACCTCATGAAATCGTGACTCAAAAACACATGATCCGACGGAAACACTGCGTCGTATCCGTGTCAGTATCGGCATGAGGCCCTTCGAACGATTTGCAGGGGAAAGGCATGGCTTTCGACGGACCCGACGACCGCGCGTTTTCGCGCAAGGCGATGAAGGCGGAACTTCTTGACGCCGAGACCGAACGCGCCCTGGCGATCGCCTGGCGAGACCATCGCGACGAGGCGTCGTTGCACCGGCTGATCACCGCCTACATGCGGCTGGCGATCTCGATGGCGGCCAGGTTCCGCCGTTACGGCGCGCCGATGAACGACCTCATCCAGGAGGCCGGGCTTGGCCTGATGAAGGCCGCCGACAAGTTCGACCCCGACCGCGGCGTGCGGTTCTCGACCTACGCGGTGTGGTGGATCAAGGCCTCGATCCAGGATTACGTGATGCGCAACTGGTCGCTGGTGCGCACCGGCTCGACCTCGAGCCAGAAGTCGCTGTTCTTCAACCTGCGCCGGGTGCAGGCGCGGTTCGAGCGCGAGGCGATGGCGCGGGGCGAGGCGCTTGACCCCCACCAGTTGCGCGAGATGATCGCGCGCGAGGTGGGCGTGCCGCTGGCCGATGTCGAGATGATGGCGGGCCGCCTTTCAGGCAGCGACTTTTCGCTCGACGCCACGCAATCGGGCGAGGACGAGGGCCGCACCTGGGTCGACGCGGTCGAGGACGAAAGCGCGCAGGCCGCCGAGGTGGTCGAGGCGCGCCACGACGCCGCCCGGCTGCGCGACTGGCTGGCGGTCGCGATGGGGGCGCTGAATGCGCGTGAGCGCTTCATCGTCACCGAGCGCAAGTTGCGGCCCGAGCCGAGAACGCTGGAAAGCCTCGGGGGCGAGCTTGGGTTGTCGAAGGAGCGCGTGCGGCAACTGGAAGCGGCGGCATTCGCCAAGATGCGGCGTAGTCTGGAGGGGCAGAGCCGCGAGGTTCTGCACCTGCTGGCCTAGAGCATGTCGCGCAAAACCGGGAACCGGTTTTGCGCTTTTCGGGCATGCGAAATCAGAAGGTTGGAGTGGGTCGCGTGAATGCGGATGAACGCGATCCGCTCTAGCCGGCGCAAACGGGGACTGCCGATCATGAAGCTACCTCTGGCCGCCCTTGTGGTGGCGATCTCGGCCGCGCCGGGGGCCGCGGGCGCCGTGGCGGGGGTCGACCTGGCCGACCTGCCGCCATCGCAGGTGGTGATCCTGGGCGAGGTGCACGACAACCCGATCCATCACCGCAATCAGGCCGATGCGGTGGCCGCGCTCGGGCCGGCGGCGATCGTGTTCGAGATGATGACGCCGCGTCAGGCCGCGCGCGTCACCCCGTTGTTGCGGGGCAGCCCGCAACAACTGGCGATGGTGCTTGACTGGGCGGCCTCGGGTTGGCCCGACTTCGCGTTGTATCACCCGATCATGGCGGCCGCGCCCGGGGCGGCGGTGGTCGGTGGCGGGTTGCCGCGGGACGAGGTGCGTGCGGCGATGACGGAAGGCGCGGCGCCGGTGTTCGGGGCCGGCGCGGCCGACTACGGGCTCGACCTTCCGCTGGCCGCCGACGAGCAGGCCGCGCGCGAGGCGCTCCAGGCCGAGGCCCATTGCGACGCCCTGCCGCCGGGGATGCTGCCCGGCATGGTTGCGGCGCAGCGGTTGCGCGACGCGGCGCTGGCGCGCGCGGTGCTGGCGGCGCTGGACGAGCACGGCGCGCCGGTGGTGCTGATCACCGGCACCGGACATGCCGACCGCGAGCGCGGCGTGCCGGCGATGCTGCGGCTGGCGGCGCCGGGGGTCGATGTCGTGTCGGTGGCGCAGCTCGAGGCCGATCCGGGGCCCGACGCGCCCTACGACTTCTGGGTGGTGACCGAGCCGGCGCCGCGCGAAGACCCCTGCGCCGCGCTGCGCGGGTAGCGCCACGGGGCGTTGTGCCGGCCGCCGCCGCGCCGTAGAACGGGGCAGCGGGGGAGGGGCCGGGATGCTCGCAGGCAAGCGTATCCTTCTGATCATCGGCGGTGGCATCGCGGCCTACAAGTGCCACGAGCTGATCCGCCTGCTGCGCAAGGCCGGCGCCGGCGTGACCCCGGTGATGACCGCGGCCGCGGCCGAGTTCGTGACCCCGATGTCGATCTCGGCGCTGGCCGGGGCGGCGGTGCAGCGCGACCTGTTCGATCTGACGGCCGAGGCCGAGATGGGCCATATCGAACTGAGCCGCGCCGCCGACCTGGTGGTGGTGGCGCCCGCGACCGCCGATCTTCTGGGCAAGATGGCCGGCGGACTGGCCGACGACCTGGCCTCGACCCTGCTGCTGGCAACCGACAAGCCGGTGCTGGTGGCGCCGGCGATGAATGTGCGGATGTTCCTGCACCCGGCGGTGCAGCGCAACCTGGCGCAGTTGCGCGCCGACGGGGTGGCGGTGGTCGGCCCCGACGAGGGCGAGATGGCCTGCGGCGAATACGGCCCCGGCCGGATGGCCGAGCCCGATGCGATCGTGGCCGCCATTTCCGCCGCGCTGGCACCGCGGCCGCTGGCCGGGCGGCATGTGCTGGTCACCTCGGGCCCGACGCACGAGCCGATCGACCCGGTGCGCTACATCGCCAACCGCTCGTCCGGGGCGCAGGGCGGCGCGCTGGCCGCGGCGCTGCTGGCGCTGGGCGCCGAGGTGAGTTTCGTCACCGGGCCGGCGGCGGTGCCGCCGCCCGCCGGCGCGCGGGTGATCCGGGTCGAGACCGCGGCCGAGATGCACGACGCGGTGCTGGCCGCGCTGCCGGCCGAGGCGGCGGTGTTCGCGGCCGCCGTGGCCGACTGGCGGGTGAAGGCGCCTGGGGCGCAGAAGCTCAAGAAGCGCGGCGACGGCACGCTGCCGGCGCTCGAATTCGTCGAGAACCCCGACATCCTGGCCAGCGTGGCGCATCTGCGCGCGGGGCGGCCGCGGCTGGTGGTGGGCTTTGCCGCCGAAACCGAGGACGTGGTCGCCCACGCCACCGCCAAGCGCGCGCGCAAGGGCTGCGACTGGATCGTGGCCAACGATGTCTCGCCGGCCACCGGGATCATGGGCGGGGCCGAGAACGCGGTGGTGCTGATCACCGCCGACGGCGCCGAGGCATGGCCGCGCCTGCCCAAGGCCGAGGTGGCGGCGCGGCTGGCGGCACGGATCGCGGAGGCGCTGGGATAGAAGGAAGGGAGGGGCGCTGCCCCTCTTGGCCTGCGGCCAATTCACCCCGGAGTATTTTTGCCAAGATGAAGGGAAAGCGGTGGCGGTCGAGGTTCTGGTGATGCGCGAGGCGGGGGCGGATGCTTCGGTGCCGCTGCCTGCCTATGCCACCGCGGGGGCGGCGGGGGCCGACCTTTGCGCCAATCTCGCACCGGGCGACCGGGCGGCGGGGCTGGTGCTGGCGCCGGGCGCGCGGGCGCTGGTGCCGACCGGGCTGCGGTTTGCCATTCCGCCGGGGTTCGAGGTGCAGTTGCGCCCGCGCTCGGGGCTGGCGCTGCGCCACGGGCTGACGCTGCTCAACACCCCCGGCACGGTGGATGCCGATTATCGCGGGCCGGTGGGGGTGGTGATGATCAACCTCGGGGCCGAGGCGGTGACGATCGCGCATGGCGAGCGGATCGCGCAGGCGGTGGTGGCGCCGGTGGTGCGGGCCGGCTTCGTCGAGGCGGCCGCGCTGGACGAGACCGCGCGCGGCGCCGGCGGCTTCGGCTCGACCGGGCGCGGCGGGGTGGCGGGGCGGGGCGCGCCGTGATCCTGTTTCTCGGGCTTTGCGGGCTGATCTGGGGGCTGGGCGGGCTTGGGCGTGTGCCGCGGGCGGTGCGCGCGGCGATGATCGGGGCGCTTTATCTGGGCGTGCTCTCGGTGCAGGTGGCGTTGCCCGCCGGCGCGGGGCTGCGTGTGCTGTTCGGAGGCAGCGCCGCCTCCTGGGCCGCGCTGGGCGTGGTGGCGGGGCTGGTGCTGGCCTACCGCGAGGGGCTGGGCCGGCTGCGGGCGCGGGCCGCGGCACGCGCGGCGCCGGCGCCCGCGCCGGGCGCGTTCCGGCCGGCCGAGCTTGACCGCTATGCCCGCCACATCATGCTGCGCGAGATCGGCGGCCCCGGCCAGCGGCGCCTGCGCGACGCGCGGGTGCTGGTGGTGGGGGCCGGCGGGCTTGGTTCGTCCGCGCTGCTTTACCTCGCCGCGGCAGGGGTGGGCACGATCGGGATCGTCGACGATGACGTGGTCGAGCCCTCGAACCTGCAACGCCAGGTGATCCACCGCGATGCAGACATCGGGCGGCCCAAGGTGGCCTCGGCCGCCGATGCCATCGCAGCACTCAACCCCTTCGTGGCCGTGCGCATCTGGGCGCGCCGGCTGGACGAGGACAGCGCCGCGGCGCTGGTGGCCGAACACGACCTGGTGCTGGACGGGTCGGACAATTTCGCCACCCGCTACCTGGTCAACCGGGTCTGCGCCGCGGCCGGGGTGCCGCTGGTCGCCGCCGCGATGACCCAGTGGGAGGGGCAGATCGGCCTTTACGACCCCGCCCGGGGCGGGCCCTGTTTTCAGTGCGTGTTTCCGCAGGCGCCGGCGCCGGGCCTGGTGCCGACCTGCGCCGAGGCCGGGATCGTGGCGCCGCTGCCCGGGGTGATCGGGGCGATGATGGCGCTCGAGGCGGTCAAGGCGCTGACCGGCGCGGGCGAGGGGCTGCGCGGCCGGCTTCTGATCCACGACGCGCTTTACGCCGAGACCCGGGTGATGCGCACCGCGGCGCGGCCCGGTTGCCCGGCCTGTGGCGGCCGGGGCGGGGCTGGACAGGCCGGCGCTTAACGCCATACTTTGCAGCGTCATTGCCCCGGGAGAGCCTGAAGATGAAATTCGTCGCGCCGTTCGCCGCATTTGTCGCCGCGCTTGCCGCCCTGCCCGCCGCCGCGCAGGGCCTGCCCGACCTGGGCGGGCGCGAGGTGGTGGTGGTGACCGAGAACGCCTATCCGCCGCTGCAATTCGTCGATCCCGACAGCGGCCGGCCGATCGGCTGGGAATACGACGCGATGGCCGAGATCGCCGAGCGGCTCAACTTCACCGTCGATTATGCGACGATAAGCTGGGACGCGATGATCCCCGCGGTGGCCGAGGCGCAATACGACATCGGCATGACCGGCATCACCATCCGCGAGGATCGCGCCGAGGTGGTCGATTTCTCGGACGCCTACATGCGCTCGGAGATGTTCATGCTGGTGCGCGCCGACGAGACCCGCTTCGACAACGCCGAGGGCTTCGCCGCGAACCCCGAGCTGCTGATGGCCGCGCAACCGGGCACGACGCCGTTCTACGTCGGGGTCTACGACGTGCTCGACGGCGACGAGGCGAACCCGAGGATCGTCAAGTTCGAAACCTTCGGCGCCGGGGTGCAGGCGCTGCGCGCGGGCGACGTCGACATGGCGCTGACCGACGGCACCGCCGGGCAGGGCTATGTCGATGCCAACCCCGGCGTGTTCAAGCTGGTGGGCGAACCCTTGGGCACCGAGGACTTCGGCTTCATCTTTCCCAAGGGCTCGGACCTGGTGGCGCCGATCAACGCCGCGATCGCGTCGATGAAGGCCGATGGCACCATCGACGCGTTGAACCGCAAGTGGTTTCTCGAGTTCAAGCTGGGTGGCTGAGGCCGCCGGCGCGCGCGTCGGCCCGACGTGACCCCCGCACCCCACGAGCGCGAGTTTCCGTGGTGGCTGGTGGTGATCGCCGGCACCGGGGCGGTTCTGTTCGCGCGTGCGCTGTCGGACGGGCTTTACGCGCAGGTGCTCACGACGCTGGCGCGCGGCGTCGGGATCACCGTGATGGTGACGCTGGTGGCCTTCGCGCTGGCCTCGGTGCTGGGGCTGGGCCTGGCGCTGGGGGCGGGGGCAAGATCGCGGCTGGTGCGCGAGGTGGTGCGCGGATTTGTCGAGATCGTGCGCGGCCTGCCGATCATCGTGCTGCTGCTGTATGTTGCCTTCGTGGTGGCGCCGGCGATGGTTTCGGGCTGGAACTGGGCCACCGGCTGGCTGGGGTGGGAGCCGTGGCGCACCCGCGATTTCCCGCTGTTGTGGCGGGCGATCATCGCGCTGGCGATCGCCTATTCGGCCTTCATCTCGGAGGTGTTCCGCGCCGGGCTGCAATCGGTCGGCCGGGGCCAGGTCGAGGCGGCCGAGGCGCTGGGGCTGAACCGCTGGCAGCGCTTCCGCTTCATCGTGTTCCCGCAGGCGTTGCGCACCATCCTGCCGCCGCTGGGCAACGATTTCGTGGCCATGGTCAAGGACAGCTCGCTAGTGTCGGTGCTGGGGGTGACCGACGTCACGCAGCTTGGCAAGGTGACGGCGGCCGGCAACTTCCGCTATTTCGAGACCTACAACATGGTCGCGCTGATCTACCTGACGATGACGATCACGCTGTCGCTGGGGCTGCGGCGGCTGGAGGCGCGGATGCGCGCAAGGGGAGGGGGCGAGGAATGAACGACAACCCGCTGCTGGCCGACTGGGACGGGCCCTTCGCCCTGCCGCCGTTCGACCGCATCGTCGACGACGATTTCGCGCCGGCGTTCGAGGCCGCGCTGGCCGAGGCGCGGGCGCATGTCGCGGCCATCGCCGACGATCCCGCGCCGCCCGATTTTGCCAACACCGTCGAGGCGCTGGAACGGGGCGACGAGGCGCTGGGCCGGGTGGCGGCGGTGTTCTTCAACCTGGCGGGCGCGGATTCGAACCCGGCGCGGCAGGCGTTGCAGCGCGACCTGGCGCCGAAGCTGTCCGCCTACCGCTCGGAGGTGACGAACAACCGCCGCCTCTTCGCCCGGATCGAGGCGCTGTGGCAGGCCCGCGACGGGCTGGGCCTGAGCCCCGAGCAGGCGCGGGTGCTGATGCTCTACCGGCGCGACTTCGTGCGCGCGGGCGCGGCGCTGGAGGGCGCGGCGCGCGAACGGCTGACCGCGATCAAGGCGCGGCTGGCGGTGCTGGGCACCGCCTTCACCCAGAACCTGCTGGCCGACGAGGCGGCGTGGACCCTGCCGCTGGCGGCCGAAGATCTTGTCGGGCTGCCGGGCTTCGTGGTCGACGCCGCCCGCGCCGCCGCCGAGGAACGCGGGCAGGAAGGGCACCTGCTGACGCTCTCGCGTTCGCTGATCGTGCCGTTCCTGCAATTCTCGCCCCGGCGCGACCTGCGCCGCCGTGCCTGGGCGGCGTGGGTGGCGCGTGGCGCGAACGGCGGCGCCCACGACAACCGCGCCATCGCAGCCGAGACGCTGGCCCTGCGGGCCGAGCGGGCGGCGCTGCTGGGCCACGCCGATTTCGCGTCGTGGAAGCTGGAAACCGAGATGGCCGGCACGCCGGCGGCGGTGCGCGATCTGCTGATGGCGGTGTGGGAACCCGCCCGCGCACAGGCCGAGGCCGACGCCGCGGTGCTGACCGCGATGCTGCGCGAGGACGGCATCAACGGCGAGCTTGAGCCGTGGGACTGGCGCTACTACGCCGAAAGGCGGCGCAAGGTCGAGCATGACCTCGACGAGGAAACGGTGAAACCCTACCTCTCGCTCGACGCGATGATCGGGGCGGCGTTCGATTGCGCGGGGCGGCTGTTCGGGCTGGAGTTCCGCCCGCTCGACACCGCGCTTTACCACCCCGACGCCCGGGCGTGGGAGGTGTCGCGCGCAGGCCGGCACCTCGGCGTGTTCATCGGCGATTATTTCGCCCGCGCCTCGAAACGCTCGGGCGCGTGGTGCTCGGCCTTCCGCAGTCAGCGCAAGCTGGGGGGCGAGGTGCGGCCGGTGGTGGTCAACGTGTGCAACTTCGCGAAGGGGGCGCCGGCGCTGCTGTCGTGGGACGATGCGCGCACGCTGTTTCACGAATTCGGCCACGCGCTGCACCAGTTGCTGTCCGACGTGACCTACGAGCGGGTTTCGGGCACCTCGGTGGCGCGCGACTTCGTGGAACTGCCCAGCCAGTTGTTCGAGCACTGGCTGGAGGTGCCCGAGGTGCTGGATGCCCACGCGCGCCATGTGGACACCGGCGCGCCGATGCCGGCCGCCCTGCGCGACCGGCTGCTGGCGGCGGCAACCTTCGATCAGGGCTTCGCGACGGTGGAATACCTGGCCTCGGCGCTGGTCGACCTGGCGTTTCACGAGGGGCCGCCGCCGGCCGACCCGATGGCCCGCGAGGCCGAGGTGCTGGAAGCGCTGGGCCTGCCCCACGCGATTCCGATGCGCCACGCGACGCCGCATTTCGCGCATGTGTTCTCGGGCGACGGCTATTCGGCGGGGTATTATTCCTACATGTGGTCCGAGGTGATGGACGCCGACGCCTTCGATGCGTTCCACGAGGCCGGCGGGCCGTTCGACGCCGAAACCGCGGCGCGGCTCGAGGCCAGCATCCTGTCGGTCGGTGGCGCGGTCGACGCGGCCGAGGCATGGCGCGGGTTTCGCGGCGCGATGCCGGGGGTGGGGCCGCTGTTGCGCGGGCGCGGGCTGGCGGGCTGAGCGGGCGCTGGTGGCGAGCGCCGGGGGCTTCGCGCCCCCGGACCCCCGCGGAGTATTTTCACCAAGGTGAAGAGCGAGGCTATTCGGCGGCGTCGGAGGTGCCGAGAAAGCCGCCCGACTGGCGGTTCCAGAAGCGGGCGTAGCGCCCGCCGGAGGCCAGAAGCGCGGCGTGCGGGCCCTGTTCGACGATGCGGCCGGCCTCGAGCACCACGATCCGGTCCATGTGGGCGACGGTCGAAAGGCGGTGGGCGATGGCGATCACCGTCTTGCCGCGCATCACGGCGGCGAGGGCGGTCTGGATCTCGGCCTCGGTTTCGGAATCGAGCGCCGATGTCGCCTCGTCGAGGATCAGGATCGGGGCGTCGCGCAGGATCGCGCGGGCGAGGGCGATGCGCTGGCGCTGGCCGCCCGACAGCTTGACCCCGCGCTCACCCAACCGGGCGTCGTAGCCGGTGCGGCCGCGATGGTCGGCGAGATCGAGGATGAAATCGTGCGCCGAGGCGCGGCGGGCGGCGTCCTCGACCTCGGCGTCGCTGGCCTCGGGGCGGCCGTAGCGGATGTTGTCGCGCGCCGAGCGGTTGAACATCGAAGTTTCCTGGCGCACCACCGAGATCCGGCGGCGCAGCGCGGCCTGCGTCAGGTCGCGGATGTCGGTGCCGTCAAGCTCGACGCGGCCCTGCTCGACGTCGTAGAGCCGCAGCAGCAGCGAGATCGCGGTCGACTTGCCGGCCCCGGAGGCGCCGACCAGCGCCACCTTCTCGCCCGCCGCGATCGACAGGTCGAACCCGTCGAGCGCGGCGATGCGCCCGCCGTAGGCGAAGCGGACCGCCCGGAAGCGCACCGCGCCGGGGCCGCGGGCCTCGGGCAGGGCACCGGGGCGGTCGACGATCTCGTGCGGCGGGGTGAGGGTGGCGATGCCGTCCTCGATCTCGCCGATGTTGGCGAAGATCGCCACCGCGGCGCGCCCCAGCCGGTTGGTGATCTGGCCCAACCTCGTAGCCACCATCGCGGTCATGGCGATGTCGCCGGCGGTGGCCTGGCCCAGGGTCCAGAGCCACAGGCTGCCGAAGATCGCGACCACCGGCAGGATGCCGCCCAGCGTTGTCAGCACCAGCCGGAAGCCGGCCGAGATCAGCCCGAAGTCGAGCGCGCGGGCGCGGAAACGGTCGAGCGCGGCCATCGTGGCGCGGTCTTCCACGTCGTCGTGGGCGAACAGCTTGACGGTGGCGATGTTGGTCAGCGCGTCGACGATCTGGCCGGTGACGGCGGTGCGCGCGCCGGCGCGGCTGGCCGAGCGGGCCTGCACCCGCGGGATGAACCAGCGCAGGGCCAGCGCATAAAGCGCGCCCCACACCGCGAAGCCCGCGAGCAGGCGCGCGTCGACCCCGGCCATCAGCACCAGCGCGCCGATGAACACCGCGCCGCCGTAGATGACCACGTCCGACACCTCGATCACCACGTCGGTCAGCGCGCGGGCGGTCTGCATCTGCTTCTGGCTGATGCGGCCGGCGAAGTCGTTCTCGAAGAAGCGCAGGGCGTGGCCCATGGTGTGGCGGTTGATGCGGTTGAGCACCAGCGGGAACAGGTGCGGGCCGAGGATGATCGAGGTGCCGGCGGCATCGGCCGAGAACACCAGCGGGCGCAGCACCAGGAAGAATGCCGCGCCGGCCAGGATCAGCGGCCAGAACGTGGCCCAGAACGGCGCCGGGCCGGTCGCCACCGCCGAATCGAGCACCCAGCCGATCATCCACGCCGCCGCCATCTCGGTCACGCCGGCGACGACGCTGATCGCGAAGGCCAGCCCGATCGCCCGCCCGGCGCCGTCCAGCGCCCAGCGCGCGAACGGCCACAGCCGCCCGGGCGGCGGGCCGTTGGCGGGGCGGAACGGGTCGATCAGGCGGGCGACAAGGGCGGCGGCGGGGGTCATTCCGCCGCCTCGGCCGGGTCGGTGCCGAGAAAGCCGCCCGATTGCCGGGCCCAGAACCGGGCGTAAAGCCCGCCTTGCGCCAGCAGGTCGGCGTGGCTGCCCTCTTCGGCGATGCGGCCGTCGTCCAGCACCACGATCCGGTCCATGTGGGCGATGGTGGAAAGGCGGTGGGCGATGGCGATCACCGTCTTGCCCTCCATCACCCCGTAAAGCGTGCGCTGGATCGCCGCCTCGACCTCGGAATCCAGCGCCGATGTCGCCTCGTCGAGGATCAGGATCGGCGCGTCCTTGAGGATGGTGCGGGCGATGACGATGCGCTGGCGCTGGCCGCCCGAAAGTTTCACCCCGCGCTCGCCGACATGGGCATCGTAGCCCCGGCGCCCCTCCGAGTCTTGCAGGGTCAGGATGAAGTCGTGCGCCTCGGCGCGCCTGGCGGCGGCCAGCATCTCGGCCTCGGAGGCGTCGGGGCGGCCGTAGAGGATGTTGTCGCGCACCGAGCGGTGCAGCAACGAGCTGTCCTGCTGCACCATGCCGATCGCCTTGCGCAGGCTGTCCTGGGTGACATGCGCGATGTCCTGCCCGTCGATCTCGATGCGCCCGCCCTCGACGTCGTAGAACCGCAACAGCAGCTTTACCAGCGTCGACTTGCCGGCACCGGAGCGGCCGACAAGGCCCACCTTCTCGCCCGGCGCGATGGCCAGCGACACCTTGTCGAGCCCGCCGGCGCCGCGGCCGTAATGGTGCGAGACGCCCTCGAACGCGATCCGCCCCTCGGTCAGCCGCAGGGGCGGCGCGTCGGGGCTGTCGACCAACGTGACCGGGGCGGCGATGGTCTCCATCCCCTCGGCGATGATGCCCAGGTTCTGCACCAGGTTGGTGGTGGCCCACATGATCCAGTAGGTCATGTTGCCCAGCCGCAGCACCAGCGCCGCGGCGGCCGCGACGACGCCGGGCGTCGCCTGCCCGGCCTGCCACAGCCACAGCGCCAGCCCGATGACCGAGACGATCAGAAACCCGTTCAGCGCCGTCAGCGTGACGTCCATCGTGGTGATGATCCGCATCTCGCGCGCGAAGGTGGCGCGGGCGTTCTCGATCGCCTCGCGGGCATAGGTGATCTCGCGGTCGTGGTGGGCGAACAGCTTGACCGAATGGATGTTGGTGTAGCTGTCCACCACCCGCCCGGTGATCGCGCTGCGCGCGTCCGACGCGGCCTTGGATGCCGGCCCGGCGCGGCGGATCGTCCAGCGCATCAGCCACAGATAGCCGGCGATCCAGATCAGCATCGGCACCGCCAGCCGCACGTCGAAGCCCGACAGCAGCAGCGTCGAGCCGATCAGCGTGGTGATCGCGAAGGCCACCGCGTCGAACATCTGGAAGGCGGCCTCGCCCGCCGCGGGCGGGGTCTGCATGATGCGGTTGGCGATGCGGCCGGCGAAATCGTTCTCGAACCAGCCGACCGACTGGCGCAGCACGTGGCGGTGGGCCCGCCAGCGGATCAGGGTGCCGAAATTGGGCAGGATGGTGTTGTGCAGAAGCGCCACGTCAACGCCCGCGATCAGCGGCCGCGCCAGCAGCACGAAGGCGCCGGCGGCCAGGAACTCGGCCCCGTGGCGGGCCCACACCTCGGACGGGGCGCCCTGCGCCAGCAGGTCGACCAGCCGGCCGACATACCAGATCAGCGCCACCTCGATCGCCGCGACCACGATCTTGAGCGCCGCGGCCACCGCGAACACCGCCCGGAACGGCTGCGCATACGCCTTCAGGAAAGGCCACAGCCGTTGCGGGGGGGTGTCGGTCTCCTGATACGGCGTATAGGGATCGACGAGGCGTTCGAAGAACGAAAGCATTCCGGGGCCTCTCGGTTTCCCGGGCGATATAGACCCATTCATGTTACAGGAAAACCATCACCGCGGCGCCGGCCGGAAACATCGTCATCGCGGTGCCGTGCGCAGCCGGGCCGGAATTCCGCCGGATGCGCAGGCGGGTTCAGGCCAGCAGCTCGTCGCGGCTCAGCGTGAAGCCCGAGGCGATCCAGCGCGCCTCGATCTCGGCCAGCCTGCGGCCCAGCGCCGGGCCGCTCAGCGCCGGCATCAGGTCGGCCGCGCCGACCGGGCAGCGCGCCGCCGCCCCCCGCGCCAGCGCCGCCCGCCAGCCCTCGGGCAGCGGCGCCCCGGTCAGCGCGGCGCGCGCCAGCAGCGCGTCGGCCCCCGCCTCGGGGCCCAGCCGGTAGCCCAGCTCGCCCGGCCCGGCGCCGGCTTCGATGGCTTTGCGCAGCACCTCGAGGCCCCGCACCTCAGCCCGCGACAGGCGCAGCCCGGCCGCGTCGCCGCCCAGCACCGCCAGCCGCCGCAACCAGCGCACCGGCGCGCCCGCCTCCAGGTGCACCAGCGGCGCCAGCGCGGCCGCGTCGGCGCCGGGCAGCACCCGGCCCAGCACGCCGGCCGCGGCCATCGCGGCCACCGCCGGCGCCGGGTCGGGGGCCGACAGCAGCTTGCGGATCTCGGCCCCCACCCGCTCGCGCGAGAGGCGGTCGAGCCCGTCGGCGGCGGCGGCGCAGGCGGCCAGCCCCTCGGGGTCGAGGCCGGCGGCCGGATCGCCATACCACGCGTGGAAGCGGAAGAAGCGCAGGATGCGCAGGTAATCCTCGGCGATCCGCGTCGCTGCGTCGCCCACGAAGCGCACCCGCCTTGCGCGCAGGTCGGCCAGCCCGCCCAGCGGGTCGACCAGCTCGCCCGCCGGGGTGGCGTAAAGCGCGTTCATGGTGAAGTCGCGCCGCGCCGCGTCCGCGGCCACGTCGCGCGCCCAGGCGACCGTGGCGTGGCGGCCGTGGGTCTCGACATCGTGGCGGAAGGTGGTGACCTCGTGCGGCAGGTGTCCCGAAACCACGGTCACCGTGCCATGGTCGATCCCGGTCGGCACCGGCTTCAGCCCGGCGGCGGCGGCCAGTTCCATCACCCGCCCGGGCGGCGCGTCGGTGGCGATGTCGATATCGGCCACGTCGGCGCCCAGCAGGTCGTTGCGCACGCAGCCGCCGACGAACAGCGCCTCGTGGCCCGCGGACGTCAGCGCGGCGCAGACCGCCTGCGTCTCGGGCCGCGCGCGCCAGGCGCCGCGCAGCCTCATGACGCCATCCGCTCGGCCAGCGCGCGCAGGATGCGCGCGGTGGCGCCCCAGATGTAATACGGGCCCCACGGCACCGCGTAATAGCGCCGAACCTGTCCCATCCAGATCCGCCCCTCGATCACATAGCGCGAAGGATCGGCGACATGGGCCAGCGGCACGGTGAACACCTCGTCCACCTCGCCGGCCTCGGGGACCGGCGTGAAGGGCGGGGCGACCAGCGCCACAACCGGGGTCACGGCAAAGCCGGTGACGGTTTCATGCGCCGGCAGCGTCCCCAGCACCGAGACAAGCGCGGGGTCGAGCCCCACCTCCTCGTGGGCCTCGCGCAGGGCGGCGGCGGTGGCGTCGGCGTCGGTGGGATCGAGCTTGCCGCCGGGAAAGGCGATCTGCCCGGGGTGGTGGCGCAGCCGCGACGAGCGGCGGGTCAGGATCACCCGTGCCGGCCCGTCGCCCGCGATCACCCCCACCAGCACCCCCGCCGGCCGCAGGCGGTCGGGCCGCGACCGGTCGCGGTTGAGGTCGAAGTCGGACGACGGACGGCCCGGGGCGGCCAGCGCCCGCGCCAGCGCGGCCTCGACGGCGGCGCGCGGCTCAGCCTTCATCGCCGATCCGCGCCTCGAAGCCCAGTGTGGCCGGGTCGAATTCGTAATGCGCGCCGCAGAACTGGCAATCGGCGGTGACGACGCCCTCGGCGGTTGTCATCGTGGCGATGTCGGCGGCGGAATAGATCGAAAGCGTCTGGCGCACCTTGTCGGCCGAGCACGAGCAGCCGAAGGCGACCGGCTGCGGGTCGAACACCCGCGGCACCTCTTCGTGGAACAGCCGCACCAGAAGCTCGGTCGCCTGCACCTCGGGGCCGACCAGTTCGCCCGCCTCGACGGTGTCGAGCAGCAGGTTGACGCGGGCCCAGTTCTCGGCCGCGTCGCCATGCATCAGGTCGTCGGGTGCCAGCAGCCCACCCTCGCCCGACCCGCCCTCGCCGCGCGCATGGGGCGAGGCCAGCGGCATGTGCTGGAGCATGATGCCCCCGGCGCGCCACGGCGCGCCCGGCGACAGCGCCAGCGCGAAGCGCGTCGGCAGTTGTTCCGACTGGGCGAAATAGGTTTCGGCGCAGGCCGCGATCGTGCTGCCGGCCAGCGGCGTGATCCCCTGGTAGGGCTGCATCCCCGGCCCCTGGTCGATCAGGATCGCGAAATAGCCCTTGCCAAGCAGGGCGTAGGGCGGGCGATCGTCCAGGGCGTCGGCGTCGAAGCCGGCGTAGGCGCGGATGCGCGCGGGCGCGCCCTCGGCCTCGGGGGCGCGGTAGTCGGTGGCGATCAGGCGCACCGGCCCGTCGCCCCGGACCTGCAACGACAGCGTCCAGCGCAGCTTGATCGTCTGGCCGATGAGCGCGGTCAGCAGCGCCGCCTCGGCCACCAGCGCGGCCACCGGCAGCGGGTAGGCATGCTGTTCCAGCAGCCGCTCGAGCAGGGTGTCAAGCCGCGCCACCCGGCCGCGGATATCGGCCCGGTCAAGCTGGAAGGGCAGGACGGTATCGTCCCAGGCGATCTGCGATCCAAGCGTCATGAGGTGTTTCCGCGCGACGGCCCCTGTCCTACCCTGCCGCGCGAGGAACGGCAACCGGGGGTCGGCGATGCAACGGTTCGGAATGCCCCCGGGGGCGGGGCGGCGGTGGCGGTGGCGGGCCGGTGTCTACGCGGTGCTGCTGCGCGGCGGGCGCGTGCTGCTGACCCACCAGGCGGCCCCGGTGCCCGAGTTCCAGTTGCCCGGCGGCGGCATCGACCCGGGCGAGGCGCCGCTGGCCGCGCTGCACCGCGAGGTGTTCGAGGAAACCGGCTGGCGGCTTGCCGCGCCGCGCCGGCTGGGCGTGTTCCGCCGCTTCGCCTTCATGCCCGAGTACGACCTGTGGGCCGAGAAGGTGTGCACGATCTACCTCGCCCGCCCGGTTCGCCGCCTCGGGCCGCCGTCCGAGCCGGGGCACAGCGCGCACTGGGTGCCGCTGGCCGACGCGCCGGGGCTGCTCGGCAATGCCGGCGACGCCGCGTTCGTGCGCCGCGTCGCCGCGCGCCTCCGGCGGGGCGCCTACAGGTAGCTGCGCACCAGCGCGCCGGTGACCAGCGCCCAGCCGTCCGCGACCACGAAGAACGCCAGCTTGAACGGCAGCGACACGATCGCCGGCGGCACCATCATCATCCCCATCGACATCAGCACCGCCGCCACCACCATGTCGATGATCAGGAAGGGGAGGTAGATCAGGAAGCCGATCTCGAACGCGCGCGCGATCTCGGACAGCAGGAACGACGGCACCAGCAGCGACAGCGCCGCGTCCGGGCCGGGCGCCGCCGGTTGCGGGGGCGGGCGCAGGGCGGCCATGGCGGCGAAGGTGTCGGGCTCGATCCGCGCGGCCATGAAGCCGCGAAACGGCGCCAGCGTGGCCGTGAAGGCCTCTTGCGCGGGCAGGGTGCCGTCCATCAGCGGCTGGATGCCGTCGCTCCAGGCCGCGGTCAGCACCGGGTCCATCACGAACCAGGTCAGGAACAGCGCCAGGCTCACGATCAGCATGTTGGGTGGCGATTGCTGCAGCCCGATCGCCTGGCGCAGGATCGCCAGCACGGTGACGATGAACGGAAACGCGGTGATCGTGACCGCGAGGCCGGGCACCAGGCTCAGCACCGTCACCAGCACCAGCAGCCTGATGCCGGTGGCGGTGAACGAGCCTTCGTCGCCCAGCGACAGGCTGATCTCCTGCGCCGCCGCCACGTCCGGGGCCAGCGCCATGGCCAGTGCCAGCGCGCCGGCCAGCCCCAGCCCCAGCGCCATCGCCGCCGCCGGGTTCGCGGCGGGGCGGTGGCGGCGGTGCGCGCGCGGCGTTCTGCCCCGCGCCGCCATGCTCAGAGCCCGCCCTGAAGATCGGCGACCTCGGTCAGGCGCACGGCAAGCTGGCCGGCCTGTTCCCCGGTCAGTTCCTCGAGCTCGCCGCGGGCGATCAGCCGGTCGCCGATGTAAAGCTCCACCGGGTCTTCCACCCGGCGGTCGAGCGACAGCACCGCGTCGGGGTGCAGGCGCAGCAGGTCGCGCACCAGCGGGCGCGCCCGCCCGACCGAAACCGAGATCTCGATCGGGATACGGTCGAACGGGGTGGGGTTGGCGGTGTCAGCCATGGGCGCGTGCCTCCTCGGGCAGTTCGGTGGCGAAGAAACCCTCGACCGCGGCCCCGATCGCCGCGATCGCGGCGGCGGTGTCGAGGTGGCGGGCACGGGCGCCGAGGCGCAGGTGCACCTGCCCCTCGGCCAGCGTCGGGTCGGCGACGAGGCGCAGTTCCAGCCCGTGCTGCCCGGTCAGGAGCGGCGCCAGGCGGCCCTCGTCGGCGGGGCAGCAGCGCAGTTCGACCGGGATGCCCACGGCCTCGGCGGCCAGCGGTTCCAGTTCGGCCAGCACCGCCTCGCCCAGGGTGCGACGGGCAAGGTCGGGCAGGACGCGGCCGACGATCTCGGCCAGCAGCGGGCGCAGTTCGGCCAGCATCGCGTTGCGCGCCTCGTGGTAGGTGAAGCCCAGCGTCTGGAGGTTGCGGGCAAGATCGGCGCGGATCCGTTCCTGGCCGTCGGCCTCGGCGGCGACGGCGTCTTCCCAGCCGGCGCGATAGCCGGTTTCGTAGGCGGCGAGGTTGGCCTCTTCCATCGCGGCCGGGTCGGGCGCCTCGGTGGTGGCGGCGTCGTCGAACGAGGGCAGGACGAGCGGCGGCATCAGGCGGTCTCCTCGCGGTCTTCGCGCTCTTCCATCCAGCCGCGCAGGATCTCGACGGTTTCGTCGCGGCGCGAATCGATCAGCCGGCGAAGCCGCGCCACCGGGTCTTCGGCGCCCTCGTCGCCGGCGTCCGCGGCGCCGGCCGAGACCACCGCCGGCAGGCCGAAGCTGCCGCCGTCGTCGGCGATCTCGCCGGTGAGCGCCTGGGCCGCCGCGGTCGCGGCCGCCGCGCTCGGGGCCGGCAGGCCGACGGCGGCGCGGCGTGGCGCCGCCAGCAGGATCGGGCGCACCACGAACAGGCCCAGCGCCAGCGTCACCGCCGCGAGCACCCCGATCTGGGCCAGCCGCATCGGGTCGAGCGCGTCGAACATCCCGGCCTCGGCCAGCGTGCCCCGCGGCGGCGGGGTATCGAGGCGCATCGTGCGCAGGGTGATGACGTCGCCGCGGGCCGCGTCGAAACCGACCGCCGAGGCCACCAGCGCCTCGAGCGCCTCGAGTTCCTCGGGCGGGCGCGGCGTCCACGTTTCGGTGCCGTCCGGGCCCACGTCGCGCAGCCCGTCGACCAGCACCGCGACGGTGATCCGGGCGACGCCGCCGGCCGCCGTCTGCACCTCGCGCAGGGTTTCGGACACCTCGTAGTTCACCCGCTCGCGGGTTTCGTTCTCGCGGTTCTGGGGCGCGGGCGTTTCGCCGGCGCCGCCTTCGGGCAGGTTGCTGGCCACCGTCACCGCCCCCTCGGCACCCGTCGCGGTGCGGATGCGTTCCTCGGTCTCGGAGCTGATGGCGACGCGGCCGGCCGGGTCGAACCGCCGCTCGGTCAGGGTTTCGCTGCTGGTGCCGGCCTCGACGGCAACCTCGACCACCGCCGCGCCGGCGCCGACCCGCGCCTCGACCAGGCGGGTGACGGCGGCCCGCAGCGCCTCGGCGCGATCCGAGCCGGCGGCCGGGCCGGGGCCGCCCTCGTCGGCACCGATTACCTGGCCGGAAGTGGCGTCGATCACCGCGACATCCTCGGGGCGCAGGCCGGCGACGGCGGCGGCGACAAGATGGCGCACCGCGCGGGCCTGGTCGGCCCCGATCGGGCCCGCCGCCGGGGTCAGGCTGACCGAGGCGCTGGGCGGCTGGCTGGGCCGGAACGGCCCGCTTGACTGCGCGGCGATGTGCACCCGCGCGGCGCGCACCGGGGCGCTGGCCACGATGGTGCGCGCCAACTCGCCCTCCCGCGCGCGCAGATAGGCGGCGTCGAACATCTGCGAGGTGGTGGCGAAGCCCGACAACCGGTCAAGCAGCTCGTAACCCGCCGAGGTCGGTGCCGGCAGCCCCTCGGCGGCCAGCGTCATGCGCACCGCGTCGCGCTGCGCGGCGTCGACATAGATCGAATCGCCCCGCACCTCGTGCGCGACGCCGCGCTGTTCCAGCGCGCTCACGACCTCGCCCGCGACGCCGGGCTCCATGCCCGCGTAAAGCAGCGCGAACGACGGCGCCGTGGCCAGCCTGGCAAGGCCGACTACGGCCACCAGCATCGCCACGGCGGCGAGGGCGACAACGATCCGGCGGCGGGGATCGAGCGCGGTCCAGGCGGCGAGGAGAGGGGGCATCTTCACGTCCTTGCACGTCGCGGGGCTTCTGCCCGGCGCCCCCAGCCTTCCCGCATCGCGCTTAACAATCGGTTAGTGCGGGCGGGCTATTCAGGGGGCACCAGACGGGAAGGGCGCCATGTCCGACGCAACCGAATCGCCTCCTCCGAAACGCCGCGGCCGGGCCCTGCTGGTCGCGCTGCCGCTGGCGCTGGTGGCCGCGGGCGGCGGCTTCTACGCGACGTGGTCGGGGCTGGTCGCGCTGCCGGCCGGCCACGACGCGCCGGCCGTTGCGGACGTGCCCCCGGTCTCGGGCGTGGCCTTCGTGCCGGTCGCGCCGATCCTGGTGAACATCGGCGACGCGGCGGCCGGGCGCCACCTGCGCTTCGCCGCCCAGCTCGAGGTCGCGCAGGGCGAGGCGGGGGCGGTCGAGGCGCTGATGCCGCGCATCGTCGACGTGCTGAACGGCTACCTGCGGGCGGTCGAGGTCGAGGAACTGCTGGCGCCGGCGGCGCTGGTGCGGCTGCGCGCGCAGATGCTGCGCCGGGTGCAGGTGGTCGCCGGGGCCGGGCGGGTGCGCGACCTGCTGGTGAACGAATTCGTGGTCAACTGAGGGGGGCCGCCATGGCGATGATCGCCGATATCCTGCTTGCCGCCGGCGCCATCGGGGCGGCGATCTACTGCCTCGTGCTGTCGCGGCGGCTGTCGCGGTTCGCGCGGCTCGAGGACGGCATGGGCAGCGCCATCGCGGTGCTGTCGGCCCAGGTCGACGATCTGACCCGCGCGCTGAAGGCGGCGCAGGCGGCGGCGACCGAATCGGAAACCGCGCTGGTCACCCAGACCGCGCGGGCCGAGCATGCGGCCGAGCGGCTGGCGCTGATGCTGGCCTCGCTGCACGACCTGCCGGACGACACCGCCGCCGCACCCGGCGCCGAGCCGCACGCGGGCGGCGAACGGCGGTTGCGTTTCGTGCGCCGCGGCGGCTCCGGCGCGGCCCTGCGCGAGGCCGCCGAATGAGTGCCGCGGCCCCGCGCCCGCCGCGGCGGCGGCGCACCGGCCGCGGCGCGCTGGTCGTGGTGGCGGCGATGCTGCTGGCGTCGGCGGTGCTGCGCTTCGGGCTTGGCGTGGCCGACGCCTTGGCGCGCGAACCGGCGCAGCCGGCCGCGACGGAGGCCGCCGCGCCCCCGCCCGAGGCCGGCGCGCTGCTCGACGCGCTGCGCCGCCGCGAGGCGCGGGTGGCGCAGGCCGAGGCGGCCGTCGCGGAACGGGTGGCGGCACTGTCGCTGGCCGAAGCCGCGATCGACGCGCGGCTGGACGAGTTGCTGGCCGCCGAGGCCGCGCTGAGCGCCGCGGTCGCGCGCAGCGAAAGCGCCGCCGAGGACGACCTTGCGCGCCTGACCGCGGTCTACGAATCGATGAAGCCCGAGCAGGCGGCCATCCTGTTCGGGGAAATGGCGCCCGAGTTCGCTGCCGGGTTCCTGGCCCGGATGCGCCCCGAGGCGGCGGCCGGCATTCTTGCCGGCCTGCCGCCGCCCACCGCCTACGCGATCTCGGTGGTTCTGGCCGGGCGCAACGCGCGGGCGCCACGGGAATGAGCATGGCGGGAATCGGCGCGCGCGCACCGCAACCATCCGGCCGTCGGCCGCAGGAGGATTGAGATGTTCGGGGCGATCGGAATCGTCGTCATCTTCGTCATGGTCTTCGGCGGCTACGTCGCCGCCGGCGGCAAGATCGGGATCATCCTGCACGCGCTGCCGTTCGAGATGACGATGATCCTCGGTGCGGCCGTCGGCTCGTTCCTGATCTCGAACGACGGCGCGGTGATCAAGGCGACGCTGCGCGACCTGGGCAAGGTGTTTCGAGGCGCGAAATGGAAGCCCGGCGACTACCGCGATCTGCTGTGCCTGCTGTTCGAGCTGATCCGACTGGCGCGCGCCAATCCGGTGGCGCTCGAGGAACACATCGAGTCCCCCGCGACCTCCGAGATCTTCGGCCGCTATCCCCGGATCGTCGCCGACCACGAGGTTGTCGACCTGATCGGCGACACGCTGCGCAACGGCACGATGAACTACGACGATCCTCACCAGGTCGAGGAGGTGCTGGACAAGCGGCTGGAAACCGCGCTGCACCACGCGCTGGCCCCCAGCCATGCGCTGCAGATCGTGGCCGACGGGTTGCCCGCGCTCGGGATCGTGGCGGCGGTGCTGGGGGTGATCAAGACCATGGCCTCGATCGACCAGCCGCCCGAGATTCTCGGCGGCATGATCGGGGGGGCGCTGGTGGGCACCTTCCTCGGGGTGTTCCTGGCCTACGGGCTGGTGGGCCCCTTCGCCAGCCGGCTGCGGGCGATCGCCGAGGACGACAGCCATTTCCACGCGCTCGTGCGCGAGGTGCTGGTGGCCAACCTGCACAACCATGCCGCCACGCTGTGCATCGAGGTCGGACGCCAGAACGCGCCCCACGCCATGCGCCCGAGCTTCCCCGACCTCGAGGCGGCGCTGAAGGATCTGCGCCAGAAGGAGGCAGCATGATCGGCGTCCGGGCGCTGGCGCTGGCGTTGGCAGCCCTGGCCTGGGCCGGTGCGCCGCACGCCGAAACGGTGCGGGTGCTGTCGGGCGAGCACGACGGGTTCACCCGCCTCGCCCTCGTCTACGAGGCCCCGGTGGGCTGGCGCTTCGGCCGCGCCGGCGGCGGCTACGAGCTGCGCGTGGATCGCGACGGGATCGCCTACGACATCGCGCGCGTGTTCGACCTGGTGCCGCGCACCCGGCTTGCCGCACTCGAGGCGGGGCCGGCCGGCCTGCGGCTCGAGGTGGCGGCGGACACGCGCGCGGTGCCGTTCGAACTGCGCCCCGGGGTGGTGGTGATCGACATCCGTGACGGTGCCCCGGATCCCGGGGCCGCGACCGAGCAGTGGCTGGACCCGGTGCGCCCGCCCGATCCCCGGGGCTGGGCGCTGGGCCTCGAAATGCTGGGCCTGGACCGGCCGGCCCCGGCGCCGGCGCCGTTGCCGATGGCGCTCGGCCCGGGCCCGCTGGCGGCCACGGTCGGTCCGCTGCGCGCGCCGCCGGAGGCCGACGACACCGCCGCGGCCGATCTTGACGGCACGCGCCGGCTTCTGGCGGCGCAGATCGCGCGCGCCGCCGCGCAGGGCCTGCTCGAAGCCCGCGCCCCGCAGGCGACGCAACTGCCCGCGGTCGCGCTGCCGGCCACCGGCGGCGGCGACGGCGGGCAGCACGTCGATGCCCGGACCAGCATCGACCGCGAGGCGCCGCCCGCCACGGCTCCCGGCCCCCGCGACGACGCGGCCTGCCGCGACGCGGAGGCGCTGTGGCGCGCGCTCACCGCCCCGGACGATGCGCTTGCGGCGCTCGCCGCCGGCCGGGCCGCGCTTTATGACGACCGCGACCGCGTCGCCGGCCCCGAGGCGGTGGTGCGACTGGTGCACGCCAACCTCGCGCTGGGTTTCGGGGCGGAGGCGCGGGCGGTGCTGGCCAGCTTTCCCGGCGTGGTGGCGTCGGCGCCGGCGCTGTCAGCGGTCGCGCGGCTGATCGACGGCGAGGCGGTGGGCCCCGGCGGTGCGCTCGCCGGGCTGGACCGCTGTGCCGAAGCGGGCGCGCTGTGGGCGTTCCTCGCGACGCCGGGCACGGTGCCCCCCGATCCAGCGGCGGTCGATGCGGTGGTGCGCGCGGTCTCGGCGCTGCCGCCCCATCTGCGCGACCACCTCGGGCCCGTCGTGGCGCAGCGGCTGGCGCAGGCGGGGTTGCGCGACGCCGCGCTGGCGGTGCGCGACGCGATGGCCCGTGGCCCCGGCACCGACGCGGGCGGGATCGTCAACGCGGCGCTCGCCCCGCCGGCCGATCCGGCGGCGGAGGCCGGCTTGCTGGCGATCGTCGCCGCGGACGGGCCGGGGGCGGCGGCAGCGCTGGCCACGTTCGTCGAGGGGCGGATCGCGGCCGGCTTGCCGGTGCAGCCCGAGACGGCGCAGGACGCGGCGATCTTCGCGCGCGAGGCGCGGGGCGGGCCCGGCGCGGACCGTCTGGCGCGCGCGGCGGTGCTGGCGCGGGCGGCAAGCGGTGATCTTGCCGGCGCGGTGGCCGCCCTGGCCGGGCTGGCGGGCGATCCCGTCGCCGACGCCGAGACCCGGGCGGCGGTGTTCGACCTCGTGACGCGCCGCGCCGATGACCCGACTTTCCTGGTGATCGCGCTCGAGGGGCTGGTCGGCGCGAACCCGGTGCGTCCGACCGGCGCGGCAGCCGTCGCGATGGCCGAGCGGCTTCTGGCACTGGGCTTCGGGCACGAGGCCGAGGCGATGCTTGCATCGGCGGGGGCCATGGCCGGCCGGGCCGCGGAAGGCGCGTCGCCGGCCGGCGCCGGGGCGGACGCGGCCATGCTGTTGCGTGCGCGCGCGGGCCTGGCGGCGGGCGATCCCGCGGCGGCCCTGCGCCGGCTTGCGGGGGGCGATGGCCCGGCGGCCGAGGCTTTGCGCGCCGAGGCGCTGGAAGCGCTGGGCGACCTGCGCGGGGCGACGGCGGCGTGGCAGCGGGCGGGCCTGCCCGAGGCCGCGGCGCGCACCGCCTGGGCGGCAGCGGACTGGCGGTCGGTGGTCGAGGTTGCCGCCGCCACGGCCGCCGCTGCGGATGTGCCTGACCCGCGCGCGCCGCTCGTGGCCCGCCTGGCCGCGCTGGCGTCCGACGCCGCGGCCGAACCCGCGGCCTCGCCTCAGGTCGAGCCCGCTGCCGGGGCGGACGCCGTGGCGCCGACGGAGCCCGACCGGGACACCGGCGCGGGTGTGCTGGCCCGGGCCCGGACGCTGCTCGACCAAAGCCGGGCGGTGCGCGAGGATGTCGCGGCGCTGCGCGCGCGGTTGGCGCCGCTGCCGGCGGCGATCGCACCCACCGCGGGTGCGGGCGGCACCTGAGTGCCGGATGCCCGGACCGGCGCGCGCGGACGGCGGCGTTGGGCCGTGCCCTGGTGTGCGACGCTTGCCGCCGATGATCGGGGCGCGGGGGGGGGCTATGCGGTGTGCCCGGGGGGCGGCGATCCGGTCAGAGCTTGCCGGCCAGGTGCAGGTCGAGATCGTCAAGCCGGTCCTGGCCCCAGAAACGCTCGTCGCCGACGACGTAGAAGGGCGAGCCGAAGGCACCGCGCGCCACCGCCAGCTCGAGGTTGCGGGCATAGGCTTCCGCGCCGGTCAGCAGGCCCGAGTTGACCAGGTTGCCGTCGAACCCCGCCGCCTCGAGGCAGTCACGGATCACGCCATCCTCGGCGATGTCGCGCTCTTCCGCCCACGAGGCGCGGGCCAGCCCCGAAACCAGCGCCCCCATGTCGCCGCCGCCCGCACCCTCAGCCGCGATGATCGCGTAGGAGGCCGGCGCGCCGTTCGTGGGCCAGTGGCGAGGGCGCAGGTTGATCGGCAGGCCGAGTTTCTTCGCCTGACGCGCCATGTCCTGAAGCCGGTAGGTCTTGCGGTTCTCGTGCCGCTCGGCCAGCGGCAGCCCGCCGGTGCGCGCGAACAGCGCCGCCGCGTCGAGCGGGTGATAGGCGACGGACGCGCCGTGGCGCGCGGCGATCTCTTCCAGCCTTGTGCCGGCAAGATAGACCCAGGGCGACAGGATGGTGAAGAAGTAGTCGATCTGCGGCATCGCGCGCCTGCCTTTCCGGTTCGGTTTGCAAGACCGTAGCCGGGTGATAAGCGGTGTCAACTTCCGCCGAATCCGCAAGGGGCAGGGCCATGGCCGCGATGAGCGAACCGAAACTGATTTCCGGCAACGCCAACCGCGCGCTCGCCCGGGCGATCGCGCGGCGGATGTCGCTGCACCGGGGCATGTCGGTGAACCTTGTCGATGCAAGGGTCGAACGTTTCAACGATCAGGAGATCTTCGTCGAGGTCTACGAGAACGTCCGCGGCGAGGACATGTTCATCCTTCAGCCGACCTCGAACCCGGCCAACGACAACCTGATGGAACTGCTGATCATGGCCGACGCGCTGCGGCGGTCTTCGGCGGCGCGGATCACCGCGGTGATCCCCTATTTCGGCTACGCGCGGCAGGACCGCCGCACCAAGGCGCGCACGCCGATCTCGGCCAAGCTGGTGGCCAACCTGATCGTGCAGGCGGGGATCGAGCGGGTGCTGACGCTGGACCTGCACGCCACCCAGATCCAGGGCTTTTTCGACATTCCGGTGGACAACCTTTATGCCGCGCCGGTGTTCGCGCTGGACGTGAAGCACCATTTCCGCGGCCGGCTGGACAATGTCACCATCGTCTCGCCCGATGTCGGCGGGGTAACGCGGGCGCGCGAACTGGCCAAGCGGCTGGGCTGCGCGCTGGCGATCGTCGACAAGCGCCGCGAAAAACCGGGCGAGATCGCCGAGATGACGGTGATCGGCGAGGTCACGGGCCAGACCTGCATCATCGTCGACGATATCTGCGACACCGCCGGGACATTGTGCAAGGCGGCCCAGGTGCTGATGGAGGCCGGCGCGACCGAGGTGCATTCCTACATCACCCACGGCGTGCTGTCAGGCCCGGCGGTCGAGCGGATCACCGCGTCGGTGATGAAAACCCTGGTCATCACCGATTCCATCGAACCCTCCGACGCGGTGCGCGCCGCGCCCAACATCCGCATCGTGCCCACCGCGCCGATGTTCGCGCAGGCGATCCTCAACACCTGGTCGGGCACCTCGGTGTCGTCGCTGTTCGAGGTCGAAACCCTCGTGCCGATCTACGAGGGGATGTATGCCGGCGACTGAGCGCGGTCAGAGCGCGGCCCAGGCGTCGTCGTCGGGGTGATCGACCTCGCCCAGCGCCAGCCATTCGGCGCGCACCCGGGCAAGGCGGCTGTCGCCCCAGGTGGTGAACACGATCTCGAAGCCTTCGGCGGTGATATTCTCGGCGGTGATGTCGGCGCGGGCGTTGACGCGGTGGTCGGTGTCCCACATCCCGAGCCATACGCGCACCACCGGCGGCGCGCGGAAACCTTCGTCAAAGCGCACCCGGTGGCGCATCGTGCGTTCGCCGCTGCCGGCCCACATCGGCCCGTCGTCCTCGAAATCCGAGAACATCACCACCGATCCCTGGTCGATCCCGAGCAACTGGGAATGGATGACCCGCATCTGCCGCCCCAAAGGTGAACCGTCGCGCGACACTGGCCGAAGCCGGGCAAAATTGCAAACGGGGCCCGAAGGCCCCGCCCGTCACCGCCCCGCCGGGGCGAATTGGCGTGCGATCAGTCCATCGCGTCCAGCAGTGCCACCAGATCGGCGACGAAGGTTTCCACCGCGTCGCGATGTTCGGCCGGCGCGGCGGCGAGTTTCTCGCGCGCCTCGCCCAATGCCGTCTCGATCGCCCCGCGCGATGCGGATTCGCGCGGGAACGCCTGTTCGGCAAGCACCGTGACAGACGTGCCGGTGATCTCGGCGAAGCCGCCGGTGACGGCGTAGTCGTGCGCCCCGTCCGGCCCCGCGATGCGCACGAAGCCCGGCCGCAGCGAGGTGATCAGCGGCGCGTGGTCGGGCATCGCCGTCATGTCGCCCTCGATCCCCGGAAGCTGGACCTCGGTCGCGGTTGCCGAGGCCAGTTGCCGCTCGGGGCTGACGAGGTCGAAGTGCACGGTGTCGGCCATGGATGCCCCCTTATGCCGCTTCCGCGGCCATGCGCTCGGCCTTGGCGACCACGTCGTCGATGTCGCCGACCATGTAGAAGGCAGCCTCGGGCAGGTGGTCGAACTCGCCCGCCACCACGCGCTTGAAGCTGTCGATGGTCTTTTCCAGCGGCACCTGCACGCCGGGCGAGCCGGTGAACACCTGCGCCACGTCGAACGGCTGCGACAGGAAGCGCTGGATCTTGCGGGCGCGCGCCACGGTCAGCTTGTCTTCCTCGCTCAGCTCGTCCATCCCGAGGATCGCGATGATGTCCTGAAGCGCCTTGTAGCGCTGCAGGATGCCCTGGACGTCGCGCGCGACCTTGTAGTGTTCGTCGCCGATCACCGCGGGGTCGAGCAGCCGCGAGGTCGAGTCGAGCGGGTCGACCGCCGGGTAGATGCCCAGCTCCGAGATCGCGCGCGACAGCACCGTGGTGGCGTCGAGGTGCGCGAACGAGGTTGCCGGCGCCGGGTCGGTCAGGTCGTCGGCCGGAACGTAGATCGCCTGCACCGAGGTGATCGAGCCGTTCTTGGTCGAGGTGATGCGTTCCTGCAGTGCGCCCATGTCGGTGGCCAGCGTCGGCTGGTAGCCCACCGCCGAGGGGATCCGGCCCAGCAGCGCCGAGCATTCCGAGCCGGCCTGGGTGAAGCGGAAGATGTTGTCGACGAAGAACAGCACGTCGGTGCCCGACTGGTCGCGGAACTGTTCGGCCAGCGTCAGCCCGGTCAGGCCGACGCGCATCCGCGCCCCCGGCGGCTCGTTCATCTGGCCGTAGACCAGCGCCACCTTCGATTCCTCGAGGTTGTCGATGTTGATCACGCCCGATTCGATGAACTCGTGATAGAGGTCGTTGCCCTCGCGGGTGCGCTCGCCCACGCCGGCGAACACCGAGTAGCCCGAGTGCACCTTGGCGATGTTGTTGATCAGCTCCTGGATCAGCACCGTCTTGCCGACGCCGGCGCCGCCGAACAGGCCGATCTTGCCGCCCTTGGCGTAGGGGGCGAGCAGGTCGACCACCTTGATGCCGGTCACGAGGATCTCGGATTCGGTCGACTGTGCGGCGAAGTCGGGCGCCGGCTGGTGGATCGCCCGGGTTTCCTTGGCGCCCACCGGGCCCTTTTCGTCCACCGGCTCGCCGATGACGTTGAGGATGCGCCCGAGCGTGGCGTTGCCCACCGGCACGGTGATCGGCCCGCCGGTGTCGCCCACCGACTGCCCGCGCACGAGGCCGTCGGTCGCGTCCATGGCGATGGTGCGCACGGTGTTCTCGCCGAGGTGCTGCGCGACCTCGAGCACCAGCCGCTTGCCGTTGTTGTCGGTTTCCAGCGCGTTGAGGATCGGCGGCAGGTCGCCCTCGAACTGCACGTCGACGACGGCGCCGATGACCTGGGTCACCTTGCCGGTCTGTTTTTCTTTTGCCATGTCCTGTCTCCGGTTCCCTCAGAGCGCCTCGGCGCCCGATATGATCTCGATGAGTTCCTTGGTGATCGCCGCCTGGCGCGAGCGGTTGTAGACGATCGTCAGCCTGTCGATCATGTCGCCGGCGTTGCGGGTGGCGTTGTCCATGGCGCTCATCCGGGCGCCCTGTTCCGAGGCGGCGTTCTCCAGCAGCGCGGTGAAGATGGCGGTGGTCACGCCACGCGGCAGCAGGTCGGCCAGCACCGCCTCTTCCGAGGATTCGTAGTCGTAAAGCGTGCTTGGCGCGGCCTGTTCGCCAACCTCGGCCGGGATGATCTGCTGCGCCGTGGGGATCTGGCTGATCACCGACTGGAAGCGGTTGAAGAACAGGGTCGCGACATCGTATTCGCCGGCGTCGAAGCGCGCCAGCAGGTCTTTGGCGATCTCGGCGGCGTTGGCGTAGCCGATACGCTTGACCTCCGAAAGGTCGACATGGCCGACGAAGTGGTCGGACAGGTCACGCTTGAGCTGTTCGCGCCCCTTCCTGCCCACGGTCAGGATCCTGACGGTCTTGCCCTCGGCCTTCAGCCGTTCGGCATGGGCGCGGGCCAGGCGCGTGATCGACGAGTTGAAGCCGCCGCACAGCCCCCGCTCGGCGGTCATCACCACCAGCAGGTGCACCTTGTCCGATCCGGTGCCGCGCATCAGCGCCGGCGCGTTCTCGGAGCCGGCGAAGGCGGCGGCAAGCCCGCCCATGACGGCGTTCAGCCGCTCGGCATAGGGCCGGGCGGCCTCGGCCGCATCCTGGGCGCGGCGCAGCTTGGCCGCCGCGACCATCTGCATGGCCTTGGTGATCTTGCGCGTCGACTTGACACTGTCGATGCGGTTCTTGAGGTCCTTTAGGCTCGGCATCCGTCCGCTCCCGCTGGCCGCCCTCAGGCGAAGTCTTTGGCGAAGTCGTCCAGAACGGCGCGGATCTTGTCTTCCAGCTCGCCCTTCACTGCGCGGTCATTGTCGGTGATGTCGTCCAGCAGGTCGCGGTGGTTGGCGCGCACATGCTTGAGCATCGCCTGTTCGAACGCGCCCACCCGGTCGACCGGCAACTTGTCGAGATAGCCCTTGGTGCCGGCGAAGATCACCAGCACGATCTCGGCGTTGGTCAGCGGCGAGTATTGCTGCTGCTTCATCAGTTCGGTCAGCCGCGCGCCCCGCGCCAGCAGCCGCTGGGTCGAAGCGTCGAGGTCCGAGCCGAACTGCGCGAAGGCCGCCATCTCGCGGTATTGCGCCAGTTCCAGCTTGACCGGGCCGGCGACCGATTTCATCGCCTTGGTCTGCGCCGACGAGCCCACCCGCGACACCGAGAGGCCGGTGTTCACGGCCGGCCGGATGCCCTGGAAGAACAGGTCGGTTTCCAGGAAGATCTGCCCGTCGGTGATCGAGATCACGTTGGTCGGGATGTAGGCCGACACGTCGCCGGCCTGCGTCTCGATGATCGGCAGCGCGGTGAGCGAACCGGAGCCGTGATCGGCGTTGAGCTTGGCCGAGCGTTCCAGCAGGCGGGAGTGGAGGTAGAACACGTCGCCCGGATAGGCCTCGCGCCCCGGCGGGCGGCGCAGCAGCAGCGACATCTGCCGGTAGGCCACGGCCTGCTTGGAAAGGTCGTCGTAGATGATCAGCGCGTGGCGGCCGTTGTCGCGGAAATATTCCGCGATCGCGGTGGCCGAGTAGGGCGCGAGGAACTGCATCGGCGCCGGGTCGGACGCGGTGGCGGCGACCACGATGGTATAGGCGGAGGCGCCGGTTTCCTCGAGCTTCTTGACCAGTTGCGCCACGGTCGAGCGTTTCTGGCCGATCGCGACGTAGACGCAGTAGAGCTTCTTGCTTTCGTCGTCGCCGGCGGCCTCGTTGTAGACCTTCTGGTTGAGGATCGTGTCGAGCGCGACGGCGGTCTTGCCGGTCTGCCGGTCGCCGATGATCAGCTCGCGCTGGCCGCGCCCGATCGGGATCATCGCGTCGACCGATTTCAGGCCCGTGGCCATCGGTTCGTGCACCGAGCGGCGCGGGATGATGCCCGGCGCCTTGACGTCGGCGATGCGGCGCTCGGCCGCGACGATCTCGCCCTTGCCGTCGATCGGGTTGCCAAGCCCGTCGACGACGCGGCCAAGCAGCCCGTCGCCCACCGGCACGTCCACGATCGACCGGGTGCGCTTGACGATGTCGCCTTCCTTGATCGAGCGGTCGTCGCCGAAGATCACGATGCCGACGTTGTCGGCCTCGAGGTTCAGCGCCATGCCGCGGATGCCGCCGGGAAACTCCACCATCTCGCCGGCCTGCACGTTGTCGAGGCCGTGCACGCGCGCGATCCCGTCACCGACGGACAGCACCTGACCGACTTCGGCAACTTCGGCCTCTTGCCCGAAGTTCTTGATCTGCTCCTTGAGGATCGCAGAAATCTCGGCTGCCTGGAGTCCCATTATCCGACCTCTTTCATGCTGTTCTGCAGGGCGCTCAGCTTCGATCGGATCGAGGTGTCGATCATCTTCGAGCCCACCTTGACGACAAGACCGCCGATGAGGGTTTCATCGACGGTCGCATTGAGTTTTATCTTGCTTCCGACCGACGCGGCAAGCGCGGTGGCGAGCTTGTCCGCCTGGGCCTTGGTCAGCGCCTTGGCGCTGCGCACGTCGGCCGTCACCTCGCCCCGGGCTTCGGCAAGCGCGGCCGAAAGCCGGGCCAGCAGGTGCGGCAGGACGAACAGCCGCCGCTTGCTGGCCATCAGGCCCAGGGTGCGGGTTGTCAGGTCGGACAGGCCGGCGGCGCGGGCCACGGCGGCCACGGCGGCGCCCTGCTCGGCGCGGCTGACGACGGGCGACGATGTCAGGGCCCGCAGATCGGCGCTTTCGGCCAGCGCCGCGGTCAGCGTGTCGACATCGGCGGCCAGTGCGTCGAGCGCGTCGGCTTCCCGGGCAAGATCGAACACGGCCGCAGCATAACGTGCGGCGATGCCGGTTGAAATCGAAGCAGGTTCGGCCACATCCACCCTTTCGAAGTCACGGTCCGGCCAGTGCTGCGCGGACGCATCAGGCCAGAACCCACCCATGGCACCTGCAGCGCAGGCACCCGAAATTGGCGGGGGTGTAGCAGAGGCTTTCGGGTGCTGCAACAACCAAGGCCGGGCGATTCTGCGGTGCAGGAGGCGGATTTCGCAGGTGCGGCGCGGCGCTGGCCGGGCGGTGGGTGCGACGGTTTGGCGCAGTGCCTCACGGCGCGGGTTGCGGGCTGGGAACCCCGATGCCCTCCAGCACCCGCAGCGGCCGGCGCACCGCCTCGGGCAGGCCGCTGCGCGGGCGGGCCGGCACCTCGCGCATCGCCTCGACGATCAGCACGCCGCCGGCGAAGCGGCGCGACAGCCGCGCGCCGTTGCGTTCCCAGAACGGCGCGGTGCGCAGCCAGAAGCGGCGGTGCGAGGGCGGCGAGAACAGCGCCGCGGCGTGGCGCGTCGGCGCGAAACCGGCCCAGCGGAGCTGATCCTCGATCTGGCCCAGCGAATAGGGCCGGCCGAAGCCGAACGGGGTGCCGTCGCGCCGCGCCCACAGCCCCGAGCGGTTGGGCACCACGAACAGCGCCCGCCCGGACGGCGCCAGAACCCGCAGGCATTCCGAAAGCACCGCGGCGGGGTTGGTCGAGGTTTCAAGCCCGTGCATCAGCACCAGCCGGTCGACCGAACCGGCGTCCAGCGGCCAGGCCGATTCGGCGCACAGCACCGAGACGTTGGCCATCCCCGGAGGCCACGGCATCACCCCCTGCTGGCCCGGCATCAGCGCCATCACCCGGCGCGCGGTGCCGAGGTAGGGGCGCAGCAGTGGCGCCGCAAAGCCGAAGCCGGCAACGGTTTCGCCCGCATGGGGCGGCCAGAACGCCACCACCTGGTCGCGCACCGCCCGCTGCGCCGTCCGGCCGAGGCCGGTGCGGTAGTAGAAGTTCCGCAGGTCGAGTACGTCGAGGTGCATTGCACATGGCCCCGGCTTGGACGACACTTGCCCCCACAATATGCATGCGACCGGGAAACGCCATGCCCCTTCAGATCGTCACGGTTCCGTGCCGGACCGACAATTACGCCTTTCTCGCCCACGATCCGGCCACCGGCCAGACCGCAGTTGTGGACGTGCCCGAGGCCGCGCCGATCGCCGCCGCGCTGGCCGAGCGCGACTGGAAGCTGCGCGACATCCTGCTGACCCACCATCACACCGACCATGTCGAGGGCGTCGAGACCTTGCGCGCGATGACTGGGGCGCGGGTGCAGGGCGCGGCGGCCGATGCCCACCGCCTGCCGCGCCTCGACCGCGCGCTGACCGAGGGCGAGGCGGTGCTGATCGGCTCGGACGAAGGCGTGGTGGTGGACGTCTCGGGCCATACCGTCGGCCACATCGCCTTCCACTTCCCCGCCTCGCAGGTGGTGTTCACCGCCGACAGCCTGATGGCGCTGGGCTGCGGGCGGGTGTTCGAGGGCACGATGCAGATGATGTGGGAAAGCCTCTCGAAGCTGGCCGCGCTGCCGCCCGGGACGCTGGTGTGCTCGGGCCACGAATACACCGCCGCCAACGCCCGCTTCGCGCTCAGCGTCGATCCCGACAATCCCGCGCTGCGGGCCCGGGCCGATGCGGTGGCGCAGGCCCGGGCCGAGGGCCGCGCGACGGTGCCCTCGCGCCTGTCGGAGGAGCTGGCCACCAATCCCTTCCTGCGCGCCGCCGATCCCGCGATCCGCGCGCACCTCGGGCTGCAGGGCGCCACCGACGCCGATGTCTTCGCCGAGTTGCGCCGCCGCAAGGACGCCTTCTAGCCCCGCGCGCCGCGCCGCGCGCCCGATTCGGGGCGAAACAACAATCACGTTTGCCGGCAGTTCGGTAACGAAACCCGCAATATGCAAGTTTTCCCTTGAAGCGGGCCGGGGAACACCGAACTTTAACCGTGCAGGCCCACGGTCGGGACGGGGCAAACCCCGAACCGGCCCCCAGGACAGGAGCACGGGAAAAGTGCCATCATTCTCAACCACACTGGAGCAGGCCATCCACGGCGCCCTGGCGCTTGCCAACACCCGCCGTCATGAGCTTGCCACGCTCGAACATCTGCTTCTGGCGTTGATCGACGAACCCGACGCGGCGCGCGTGATGCGCGCCTGTTCGGTCGACATCGACGTGCTGCGCCAGACACTCGAGGAATTCATCGAGGACGACCTGTCCACCCTCGTGACCGATGTCGACGGCTCCGAGGCGGTGCCCACCGCCGCCTTCCAGCGCGTCATCCAGCGCGCCGCGATCCACGTGCAATCCTCCGGCCGGACCGAGGTGACGGGCGCCAACGTGCTGGTCGCGATCTTCGCCGAGCGCGAGTCGAACGCGGCCTACTTCCTCCAGGAACAGGACATGACGCGCTATGACGCGGTGAACTTCATCGCCCACGGCGTCGCCAAGGATCCCAATTTCGGCGAAACCCGCCCCGTCACCGGGGCCGAGGAGCAGGAGGCGGAAACGGGCACCCAGGAGGGCGCGGCCAGGGATTCGGCGCTGGCGAAATACTGCGTCGATCTCAATGCCAAGGCCGGCAAGGGCGAGGTCGATCCGCTGATCGGGCGCGCCGACGAGGTCGAACGCTGCATCCAGGTGCTGTGCCGGCGGCGCAAGAACAACCCGCTGCTGGTGGGCGACCCCGGCGTCGGCAAGACCGCCATCGCCGAGGGGCTGGCGTGGAAGATCGTCAAGGGCGAAACCCCCGACGTGCTGGCGGGCGCCACGATCTACAGCCTCGACATGGGCGCGCTGCTGGCCGGCACCCGCTATCGCGGCGATTTCGAGGAACGGCTGAAGGCGGTGGTCAAGGAGCTTGAGGATCACCCCGACGCGATCCTGTTCATCGACGAGATCCACACCGTGATCGGTGCCGGCGCCACGAGCGGAGGGGCGATGGATGCCTCCAACCTGCTCAAGCCCGCGCTTCAGGGCGGCAAGCTGCGCTGCATGGGCTCGACCACCTACAAGGAGTTCCGCCAGCACTTCGAGAAGGACCGCGCGCTGTCGCGCCGGTTCCAGAAGATCGACGTGAACGAGCCGACGGTGGACGACACCATCAAGATCCTGATGGGCCTCAAGCCCTATTTCGAAAAGCACCACGACCTGCGCTACACCCACGACGCGATCAAGACCGCGGTCGAGCTTTCGGCGCGCTACATCCACGACCGCAAGCTGCCCGACAAGGCCATCGACGTGATCGACGAGGCCGGGGCGGCGCAGCACCTCGTGGCCGAAAGCAAGCGCCGCAAGACGATCGGCCCGAAGGAGATCGAGGTGGTGGTGGCCAAGATCGCCCGCATCCCGCCCAAGAACGTCTCGAAGGACGATGCCGAGGTGCTGCGCGACCTTGAAAAGTCGCTCAAGCGGGTGGTGTTCGGGCAGGATGCCGCGATCACCGCGCTGTCCTCGGCGATCAAGCTGGCCCGCGCCGGCCTGCGCGAGCCCGAGAAGCCGATCGGCAACTACCTGTTCGCGGGCCCCACCGGCGTCGGCAAGACCGAGGTCGCCAAGCAGCTTGCAAGCTCGCTCGGGGTGGAACTGCTGCGCTTCGACATGTCGGAATACATGGAGAAACACGCGGTTTCCCGCCTGATCGGCGCGCCGCCGGGCTATGTCGGCTTCGACCAGGGCGGGATGCTGACGGATGGCGTGGACCAACATCCGCATTGCGTGCTGCTGCTCGACGAGATGGAAAAGGCCCACCCGGATGTCTACAACATCCTGCTGCAGGTGATGGACCACGGCAAGCTGACCGACCACAATGGCCGGACGGTGGATTTCCGAAACGTGATCCTGATCATGACGTCGAACGCCGGCGCCTCGGAAATGGCCAAGTCGGCCATCGGCTTCGGCCGCGAGCGCCGCGAGGGCGAGGATACGGCGGCGATCGAGCGCACCTTCACGCCCGAGTTCCGCAACCGCCTCGACGCCGTGATCTCGTTCGCGCCGCTGCCGAAGGAAACCATCCTCAAGGTGGTCGAGAAGTTCGTGCTGCAACTGGAAGCGCAGTTGATGGACCGCAACGTCACCATCGAACTGTCGCCGGCGGCGGCCGAGTGGCTGGCCGACAAGGGCTACGACGACAAGATGGGCGCGCGCCCGCTTGGCCGCGTGATCCAGGAGCACATCAAGAAGCCGCTGGCCGAGGAACTGCTGTTCGGCAAGCTCGCCAAGGGCGGGCTGGTGCAGGTGGGGCTGAAGGACGGCGCCATCGACCTGCGAATCTCGGAACCGGGCAAGCCGCGGCTGTCGGGCAACAAGCCGCCGCTGCTCACGGCGGAATGATCCGCGCGGCGCTGCTGGTGCTGGCACTGGCGGCGCCGGCGGCGGCGTTCGAACTTGCGGCCCCGCTGGCCTGTGCCGGCGGGGCCTGCTTCATCCAGCAATACGTCGACCGCGATCCAGGCCCCGGCGCGCGCGATTTTGCCGGCGGCGGGCTCAGCTACGATGACCACCGCGGCACCGACTTTGCGCTTCCCTCGCTGGCCGCGATGGCCCAGGGGGTGGCGGTGACGGCGGCCGCGCCCGGCACCGTCGCCGCGGTGCGCGACGGCATGGACGACATCGCCGCCGACACCCCCGGCGCGCCCGACCTTGCCGGGCGCGACTGCGGCAACGGCGTGCTGATCGACCACGAGGACGGCTGGCAGACGCAGTATTGCCACCTGCGGCGCGGCTCGGTCGCGGTGGCGGCGGGCGCGGCGGTGGCGCGGGGCGATACGCTGGGGCTGGTCGGGCTGTCGGGGCGCACGGCATTCCCCCATGTCCACCTGACGCTGCGTTGCGCGGGGGCGACGGTCGATCCCTTCGCGCCCGACGCGGCCGCCGCACCCTGCGGCGGCGGCGCGGCGCCGCTGTGGGCCGATCCGCCGGCCTACCGCCCCGGCGGCATCGTCGCGGCCGGCTTCGCCGACGCGGTGCCGGGCTTCGACGCAATCAAGTCCGGGCTGCCCGCCGCCCCGCCGCTGGGCCGCGGCGCGCCGGCGCTGGTGGTGTGGGCGCACCTGTTCGGCGGCCGCACCGGCGACGTGGTGCGAATCTCCATCGCCGGCCCCGACGGGATCGCGTTCACGCACGCGGATACGCTTGAACGCGACCAGGCGCGGCTGTTCCGCGCCGCCGGCACGCGCCCGCCGGCCGGCGGCTGGCCTGCCGGCACCTACGAGGGGCGCGCGGCGCTGGAGCGCGACGGGCGGGTGATCGAGCGCGGCGCCGTCACGCTCGACCTGCGCTGAACCCGCGCCGGGTTTGCCATTGCCGCCGGTCCGGGCCATAACGTCGGGCCATGGCAGGGAGGATCGCGTGACCCTATTCGAACGCGCGCTTGGCCACAGGGCGGTCTGGGCCGGGATGCTGGCGCTGGGCGCCGCGGCATTGTTCTTCACCTGGGACGTCGTCAGCGACGTGGTCGAACACAGCGGCGCCGGCGTCGGTTACACGCCCGGCGAACTGGTTCATCTGGTGTTCGAGATCCTCGCGGTTGGCGCGCTCGTCTTCGGGATGCACGTGCTGCGCGCCTATCTCGGACTGCTGCGCCGCGAGGCCGCCGGCCGGGCCGAGACGATCGCGCTGCTGCGCGGGCGCTTCGGCGAGGTGATCGCGGCGCGGTTCGGCGCGTGGGGGCTGACGGCGGCCGAGCGCGAGGTGGCGATGTTCATCCTCAAGGGCCTGTCCACGGCCGACATCGCCGCCGCCCGCAATACCGCCCCGGGCACCGTCAAGGCCCAGTCGGCGGCAATCCTCCGCAAGATCGGGGTCTCGTCGCGCACCGAACTTATGAGCGTGTTCATGGACGAATTCATCGACGCGGCGCCGGCCGATCCGGTGGCGGCCAGGGCGTCCTGAGCATCCGCCCCGGGCGCGCCGGCACGGTCACGGCGCGCGGTTGTCGAACTCGTTCACCAGCACCACCGACGAGGTCGTGCGCTCGACCCCGCGCAGGTTGCCGAAGGCCGACAGCACCTCGTGCAACCGCGCTGCGCTGCCGGCGCTGACCATCACGATCAGGTCGAACGCGCCCGACACGAGGTAGCAGGCGTCGGCCTCGGGAATCTTGCGCAACTCCCTCACGACGCCGGCGGTATGCTTGGGGTCCATGGTGAAGCGCACGATCGCCTGAAGCCGGTTCTGCGCCACGTCGGCGCCCAGCCGCACGGTATAGCCCGCGATCACCCCGCTGCGTTCGAGCCGCGCGATCCGCTCCTGCACCGCCGAGCGCGACAGCTCCAGCCGCCTGGCCAGCGCGGCCGTCGACTCGCGCGCATTGGCCTTGAGCATGGCGATCAGTTTCCGGTCGATCTCGTCAAGGTTTCGATTCACAGGGCGTCCCCGTCGTTCCGTCGAAAGTTCGATCATTACCCGGCGAAATGCCATATTGTCACCCACGATAGGCACGCTGTAGCCTCGAATTGCAAGCCAAATCGCGGAAAGTGTGGCGGTCTGTCCGTCCGACGAGAACGCGGGTGCGACGGAAGGCGCCGATGGGCCGCGCCTGGCAAGAGTGGCATTCCCCTCCGGGCGGGGGAAGAAACGAAAAAAAATTCCTCTGGATGACGCCTAAGTTCGGGGGACCAACAGTGGAGAGACGACATGATGCTCAAGACCATGCGAACCCTTTTCGGAACCTCCGCGCTTGTCGCCGGCCTTGCGCTGGCGGGGGCAGCAGTGGCGGCCGAACTGCGCACCAACATTCCCGCCGACCCCGGCATGATCGACCCGATCACCTATTCCGAGCTGGTGGCCGGCGACGTGCTGGGCAACGTCTACGAGGGGTTCATCGGCCTCGATGCCGACGGCAACGTGGTGCCCGCGCTGGCGACAAGCTGGGAGGCGCACGACGACAACCTCGGCTTCACCTTCCACCTGCGCGAGGGGGTCAAGTTCCATTCGGGGCGCGATTTCACCGCCGCCGACGTGAAATACACCTTCGAGCAACTGCTCATCCCCGGCAACCGTGGCGGGCTCAACGCCAGCTATCTCGACCCGATCGTGGGCGCGCAGGCGGTCAAGGACGGCACGACCGAGACGCTAGAGGGGGTGACGGTGGTCGATGACCATACGCTCGACGTGCGCTTCACCACGCCCGACGTGCTGTTCCCGATCTATCCGTTCTACTTCATGGACAGCGGCATCGTGGAAGAGCATGGGCCGGAATGGTTCAACAGCGTTTCCGCCGGCACCGGCCCGTTCAGGTTCGAGGCCTGGGATCGCGGCCAGGAAGTGCGCCTGTCGGCGCATGAGGACTACTGGGGCGGCGCGCCCGAGATCGACGGCGTGCGTTTCATCATCGTGCCGACCGGCGACACCGCGGTGTCGATGTACGAAGCCGGCGAGCTTGACCTTGTCTATGCCGCCGACACCGCCATCCGCCGCATCCTCGTGGACGACCAGTTCGAGGGCCAGCGCATCACCGCGCCGGCGGCGCAGGTGCAGTACATCGGCATGAATTCAAATCTTTATGAGCCGTTCAAGGATCCGCGCGTTCGCGAGGCGGTATGCCTGTCGTTCGACCGCCAGGCGATGATCGAGGGGCTCTACGACGGCGCGGCCTTCCCGCTTTACGGGCAGATCACGCCGGGCGTGGCGGGCTACAACCCCGACTTCCCCGCGATCCCCTACAACCCCGAGCGTGCGCGCGAACTGATGGCCGAGGCCGGCTATCCGGGCGGCGAGGGGTTGCCGCCGGTCAAAATGCAGACGACCGAACCCAACCGCAACCTGCACCTCTACCTCGCCTCGCAGTTCCAGGAGATCCTGGGCATGCCGGTCGAGGTCGAGATCGTGGAGCGCGGCGGCCACATCCGCGCGATGAACGCGGGCGAGGTGCCGTTCTTCCACTGGGGCTGGTCGGCGGGCTATCCCGACGCGCTCTATTTCCTGTCGCAGATGTGGTACGGGCCCTCGCCCTACAACCGCGGCCGCTGGCAGAACGACGAGTATGACGCGCTGATCGAGCAGGCGCAGCAGACCCCCGACGAGCAGGAGCGCTACAAGCTTTACCACGCCGCCGAAAACGTCCTGATGGGCGAGTTCGGCACCTGCGGCACGACCATGCGGATGCAGGTCGCGGTGAAGAAGCCCAACGTCGAGGGGGTGGCGCTGACGCCGTTCCGCTTCCTGCCGTTCGCCGACGTGACCATCGCCGAGTGACCGGCAAGGCGGCGGCAAGAGGCAGGCCATGATCGGATACGCAATGCGGCGCCTTGTCGGGCTGGTGGGGGTGTGGTTCATCGCCATCGTCCTCACCTTCGTCGCGGTGCAGTTCGTGCCCGGCGACCCGATCATGGCGCTTCTGTCCGACCGCTCGGGCGACCCGGTGCTGGAGGCCCGCCTGCGCGCCGACTACGGACTGGACCGGCCGCTGCCGGTCCAGTTTCTCGACTACCTCGGCAACATCGCCAACGGCAGCTTCGGGCTGTCGTTCCGCTATGCCGGCACCCCGGTGATCGAGGTGATCGCCGGCGGGCTGCTGATCACCCCGATGCTGGCGCTGCTGGCGATCACGCTGGCGGTGGGGCTGGGGGTGCTTCTGGGCATCGTCGCGGCGGTGCGCCAGAACACCTGGGCCGATACCGCGGTGATCCTCGGCCTCGTCACCGGCGTTTCGATCCCGAATTTCGCGCTGTCGGCGTTTCTGGTCTGGTTCCTGTCGATCAAGGCCGGGTTGCTGCCGGTCGCCGGCTGGGGCCGGCCCGAGCAGCTTGTCCTGCCGCTGATCGTGCTGGTGGTGCCGCCCACCGCCTATATCGCGCGGCTTACCCGCACCTACATGCTCGAGGTGCTGAACCAGGACTACATCCGCACCGCCCGCGCCAAGGGCCTGCGCGAGCGGCTGGTGATCTGGCGCCACGCGCTGCGCAACACGCTGGTGCCGCTGCTGACCACCGTGGGGATCATCTTCGGCGGGCTTCTGTCGGGCACCTTCGTGGTCGAGACGATCTTCAACATCCCGGGCCTCGGGCGGCTGGCGATCGAATCGATCTTCGCGCGCGACTATCCGGTGACGATGACCATCGTACTGCTGTTCACGGTGTTCTATTCGCTGATCAACCTGGCCGTCGACCTGGCCTATGCCGCGCTCGATCCGCGCATCCGGCTGACCGGGGGGGCGGGCTGATGGCCGGGGGCGCGGTGCCCGGCGCCGGGCGGTCGGATTTCCTGCTGCGCTTCCGGCGCTCGCGCAATGCGGTGATCGGGGCCGCGATCGTGGCGCTGGTGCTGCTGATGGCGCTGCTGGGGCCGTCGCTGGTCGGCCACGACCCCGCGAAGGTCAACGTGCTGGATGCCTGGCGGGGGCCGGGCGACAAGTATCTGCTGGGCGCCGACGCGCTGGGCCGCGACGTGCTGGCGCGCATCGTCTCGGGGGCGCGGGTGTCGCTGACGGTGGCGGTGTCGGTGCTGGCGATCACGCTGACGGTCGGCACCGTGCTGGGCATGATAGCGGCGTGGTTCGGCGGCTGGATCGACGCCCTCATCATGCGCACCGTGGACATCATCTTCGCCTTTCCCGAACTCATCTTCGCGATCCTGATCGCGGCGATGCTGGGGCCGGGCACCTCGACCGTGATCATCGCGCTGTCGCTGGTGTGGTGGCCGGGGATCGCGCGGCTGACCCGCTCGCTGGTGCTGTCGCTCAGGTCCGAGATGTTCGTGGATGCCGCCATCGCCTGCGGCACGCCGGTGCACCGGATCATGCGCCGCCATTTCCTGCCCAACATCGTGGCGCCGCTGATCGTGCGCGCCTCGATCGGGGTCGGCTTCATCATCATGGCCGAGGCAACGCTGTCGTTCCTCGGCATCGGCGTGCAGGAACCGACGCCGACCTGGGGCGCGATGATCCGCGACGGGCTGACGCAATTGCGCACCGACCCGCATCTGGCGCTGTGGTCGAGCCTGGCGCTGGGCGTGACCATGATCGGCTTCAACCTGCTGGGCGACGGGCTGCGCGACATCCTCGACCCGCGGATGCAGGAACGATGAGCAGCGCGCCGCCGCTTCTGTCGGTCGAGGGGCTGAGCGTGTCGTTTCGCGGCTTGCGAGGGCCGGTGCAGGTGCTGCACGACGTCGGCTTTGCGGTGCAACCGGGCGAGGTGATGGGCATCGTCGGCGAAAGCGGCTCGGGCAAGTCGGTCACCTCGCTCGCCATCATGGGGCTTCTGGGCAAGAGCGGGCGGGTGGACGCCGGGCGCATCGTGTTCGACGGCACCGACCTGGCCGGCCTGCCGCCCGAGGCGATGCGCGCGCGCCGTGGCCGCGACCTGGCGATGATCTTTCAGGAGCCGGGCACCAGCCTCAACCCCGTCCTGCCGGTGGGCTTCCAGATCGCCGAGGTGCTGGCCGAACACCTTGGCCTGCGCGGGCGCGCGGCGCGGGCGCGCTCGGTCGAGTTGATGGACCTTGTCGGCATCCCCGCCGCCTCGGCCCGGGTCGACGATTACCCGCACGAGATGTCGGGCGGCATGAAGCAGCGCATCATGATCGCGATGGCGCTGGCGTGCCGGCCGCGCCTCTTGATCGCGGACGAGCCGACGACCGCGCTCGACGTCACGATCCAGGCGCAGATCCTGCAACTCATCCTCGATTTGCGCGACGAATTCGGCATGGGCGTGCTGCTGATCACCCACGACATGGGCGTGATCGCCGAGATGGCCGACCGGGTGGTGGTGATGTATGCCGGCGAGGTGGTGGAAGAGGCGACGGCGGCGGCGCTGTTCGACGACCCGCACCACCCCTACACCCGGCTGCTGCTGCGCTCGATCCCCTCGGCGCGGGTCAAGCTGGCGGTGCTGCCGGTGATCGAGGGCACCACGCCGGCGCCGGCCGACCTGCCGTCGGGCTGCCGGTTCCACCCCCGCTGCCCGGTCGCCGCCGAGATCTGCCGCGCCACCGCCCCCGCGCTTGACCGCGCGGGCGCGCGCGCGGCGCGCTGCCTCCGGCTTGACGCGGCGGCCAGGGTTCTGGGCCCGGCCACGGAGGCGGCACGATGAGCGGCGGCGGGCCGATCCTGCGCCTCGACGGTGTCACCCGCGACTTCGTCACCATGCGCACGGCGTTCGGCCGGCCGCTGGCGACGCTGCGCGCGGTGGCTGGCGTCAGCCTTGACGTCGAGGCCGGCGAGACGCTTGGCATCGTCGGCGAATCGGGCTGCGGCAAGACCACGCTGGGGCGCATGATCGTGCGCCTCGACCGGCCGACGGCGGGGCGGATCGACTTCCTCGGGCGTGACCTTGCCACGCTCACGATGCGCCAGATGCGGGCGCTGCGGCGCGATATCCAGATCGTGTTCCAGGATCCCTATTCCAGCCTCAACCCGCGCATGAAGGTGCGCGACATCATCGCCGAGCCGCTCGAGGCTACCGGCATGCCCCGCCCCGAGACCCGCGCGCGGGTGGCCGAGGTGATGGAAACCGTCCGCCTGCCCGCCGCCTACGCCGACCGCTATCCCCACGCCTTCTCGGGCGGGCAGCGCCAGCGCATCGGCATCGCGCGCGCGCTGGCGGTGCGCCCGAAGCTGATCGTCTGCGACGAGGCGGTGTCGGCGCTGGATGTCTCGGTGCAGGCCCAGATCCTGAACCTGCTGGCCGAGATCCAGCGCGATACCGGCGTTACGCTGGTGTTCATCTCGCACAACCTTGGCGTGATCCGGCACCTCAGCCACCGGGTGGCGGTGATGTATCTTGGCCGGGTGGTGGAACTGGCCCCCGAGGCGGCGCTGTTCGAGGCGCCGCAGCATCCCTACACCCAGGCCCTGATGGCCGCGATCCCCGAGCCCGATGTCGCCAGCCGCGGCACCCGCGCGGTGCTGACCGGCGACATCCCGAGCCCGCTCGATCCGCCGCCGGGCTGCCCGTTCCACCTGCGCTGCCCGCGGGCGCGAGTGCGTTGCCGGGTGGATCTGCCTGCACTGGTGCCGGCAGGCTCGGGCCGGGCGGTGGCGTGCCATTACCCGGGCGTGAACGATCCGGGCCAAGAACAGGACTAGGAAGGGGAGGAGGCGATGCTTTTCGAACGCACGACCTATGTGCCGAAGCCGGGGCGCTTTGCCGACGTGTTGGCCCTGCGCCACCGCGCCTGTGCCGTGCGCCGCGCCATCGGCCTCGATGCCGGAGAGGTCTATGTCGAGGACGGCGCCGCGCCGCTGGTGCACTGGGAATGCCGCTTCGAGACCGAGGCCGAACAGCAGGGCGACCTTGCCCGCCGCGCCGACAGCACCGATTTCGCGGCCGTCCGGGCCGAGATGCAGGGCCTTGTCGACGATTTCGCGCGCCGGGTGTTCCGCCGTGACGTGGCGCCTGCGGCGGTGTTGCGGCCGGTGGCGCTGAACGGCCACGCGCTCGCGCCGGAAGAGGTGCGCTTTGCCTCCGGCAACCTGATGCTGGCGGGCTACCTGATGCGTCCGCCGGGGCCGGGGCCGCACCCGGCGATGGTGCTCAACCACGGTTCGGGCATCCACCAGGGCAGCACCGAATGGTGCCGCCCCGGCGTGATGGCGATGCTGGCGTCGTGGGGGGTGGCCAGCTTCCTGCCGCACCGGCGCGGCTACGGCAACTCGCCCGGCACGCCGTGGCGCGACGATGTCAGCGCCGGATACGGCACCGAGGACTACGACCGCCAGCTTGCCCGCCGCCTGTCGGACGAGGCCGAGGACGTGCTGGCCGCCCGCGCCCACCTCGCCGGGCTGGGGGGGATCGACGCGGGCCACATCGGGGTCATGGGTTCGTCTTTCGGGGGCACAGTGACGCTGCTGGCGGCGGCGCGCGGTGCCGATTTCCGTTGTGCGGTGGAATTTGCCGGCGCCGCGATGAACTGGGAACGCGCGCCGGGCCTGCGCGCGCTGATGCTGGGCGAGGCCGGGCGTGTCGGCTGCCCGATCTTCTTCATCCAGGCCGCGAACGATTATTCCGTGGCACCAACCCCGGCGCTGGCCGAGGCCGCGCGCGCCGGTGCCGCACCCGAGGTGGCCGAGCGGGTGTTCCCCGGCTTCGGGCTGACCAGGGACGAGGGACATTTCTTCTACAAGGAGGGGACGGGGGTCTGGGGGCCGGCGGTGCGCCGCTTCCTCGACCGCTGGCTGTAGGCGATGGCAACAGGCGTCTGGCTCGAGGATCTGACCTGGCCCGAGGCGGCCGAGCGCTTCGCGCGCGGCGCGGTGGTGGTGGTGCCGATCGGCGCCGCCTCGAAGGAACACGGCCACCACCTGCCGCTGTGCACCGACTACCTTCTGGCGCGCGGGATCATGGAAAGGGTGCTGGCGGAATTGCCGGTGGTCGCGGCGCCGGTGATCTCGCTGGGCTACTACCCCGCCTTCCGCCACTACCCCGGCAGCCAGCACCTCAGCCCCGCCACCTTCGGCGCCGTCGTGCGCGAGGTGCTGGGCGGCTTCGTGGCCCAGGGCGTGACGCGGCTGGCGGTGCTCAACACCGGCGTCTCGACCGAGCCGGTGGTGAACATCGAACTGCGCGAGATGCTCGAGGCGACCGGGGTGCGCATTCCCTGCGCCCATATCCGCGCGCTTGGCCGCGCCGCCGAGGCGCTGTTCGCGCAGGATCTGGGCGGGCACGGCGACGAGCACGAGACCGCGCTGATCGAGGTGATCGCGCCCGAGCGCATCCGCCGCGGCCTTGCCCGGCCCGACTACGGCAATGCGCGCGAGATGCCGCGCACCGCGTTCTACGTGCCGACGCTGTTCGCCGGCGAGGGTGCCGAGGCGCGCGACTTCAGCGCCACCGGCGTGCGCGGCGATCCCACGCTGGCCACGCCCGAAAAGGGCGAGGCGGCGATGGCGGCGACGGTGGGCGATGTCGTGTCCGGGCTGCGGGCGCTGTTTCCGGGGGCGTTCGATGGCTGAGGCGGCCGATGTCATCGTGATCGGCTGCGGCTATGCCGGGGCGCGCGCCGCGATCGCGGCGGCCGACGCGGGCGCGCGGGTGCTGGTGCTGGAAAAGGCGGCCGTGCCGGGCGGCATCTCGGTGTGTTCGGCCGGGGGCCTGCGGATCGCCGACGATGCCGGCGCGGCGCTGGCCTACCTGCGCGCCACCTGCGGCGGCAAGACGCCCGACGACGTGCTTGCGGTGCTGGCCGAGGGGATGACGACGCTGGCCGGCGACCTGCGCGCGCTGGCCGGCCCGCTGGGTGCGGTGGTCGAGACCCGGCCCGCGCCCGGCAATTATTCGTTCGCGGGGGCCGAGACCTTCGGCTTCGCCACGGTCGAGGATATCCCCGGGTTCGACCCGGCCACGGCCTGGCCGCATGTGCGCGGCGCGCGCGCCGGCGCGCTTGCGTTCCGGGTGCTGGAGGCGGCGTTGGCGGCGCGCCCCGGCGTGACGCTGCACTGTGCAACGCCGGTGGCGCGGCTGGCGGTCGAGGGCGGCGTGGTGCGCGGCGTGGTGCTGGCCGAGGGCCGGGAACTGCGCGCCGGCGCGGTGGTGATCGCCTCGGGCGGGTTCGAGGCCGACCCGGCGATGCAGGCGCAATACTGGCCCGGCGGCCCGGCGCTGCCCGCGGCTTACGCCCTGAACACCGGCGACGGCATCCGCATGGCGCAGGCCGCCGGCGCGGCGCTGTGGCACATGTGGCACTGGCATGGCTGCTACGGCTACAGGATGCCCGGCAGCTATCCCTTCGGCGTGCGCGTCAAGCGCCTGCCCGACTGGCAGCCCGACGCCCACGGCCGCGCCCCCGGCGGCCTGCCGGTGATGCCGTGGGTGGTGCTTGACGGCGACGGGCGGCGGTTCATGAACGAATACGAGCCCTATCTGCAGGATACCGGTGCGCGGCCGCTGGCGGCGTTCGATCCGGCGCGGATGCGCTATCCCCGCAACCCGGCGTGGCTGGTGACCGATGCCGCCGGCCTTGCGATGTATCCGCTGGGCAAGCCCACCGGCAACGATCCCGCCGCGCGCTGGGACTGGAGCGCCGACAATGCCGCCGGGGTTGCGGCAGGCGTGTTCGTGAAGGCCGCGGATGTCGTGGCGCTTGCCGGCGCGACCGGGGCCGAGGCCGCGGGGCTGGCCGGGACGCTGGCGCAATGGGCGGCAGTCTGCGCCTCCGGTGACGATCCGCTGGGCCGGCCCGCGTCGTCGCTGCATCCGCTGGTGCCGCCCTATTTTGTCGCGCGGCTGGAGCCGGTGGTGTCGAACACCCAGGGCGGGCCGGTGCACGACGCCCGCCAGCGGGTGTGCGACGCCTTCGGCGGGCCGATCGCGGGGCTGTTCGCGGCCGGGGAATGCGGCAGCGTGTTCGGGCATCTCTACATGTCGGGCGGCAACCTGGCGGAGTGTTTCGTCGGCGGGCGCATCGCCGGGGCCGAGGCGGCGGCGCATGCGGCGGCCGCGGAAGTGAGTATTTGGGCCAAGATGAAGGGGGAGGGGCGGGGATGACCGCATCGCGGGCGGACGCGGGGTTCGCCGAAGGCGATCCACGGGCGGAGAATCTTGGCTACTGGTCGCACCTGGCGGCACGGCGGCGCCCCGAGCGGGTGGCGATGATCGACCTCTGCGGGCCGGCCGAGCGGGTGGTGCGCCATGCCGAGTTCGAAGAGCGGATGGACCGCGTCGCCGCGCTGCTGACCGCGCGCGGCCTGCGTGCGGGCGACCGGCTGGCGATGTGCCTGCGCAACCGCTTCGAGTTCGTCGAGGTGATGTATGGCGCGATGCGCGCCGGCGTGGTGCCGGTGCCGCTCAACATCAAGCTGGGCGCCGAGACGCTGGACTATACCATCCGCGATGCCGGCTGCGTCGGCGCGGTGATCGAGACCGCCGCCAACCCCGCCATGGCCGGCGTGGCCGAAGGCGCGGGCCTGGGCCTGCGGCTGGCGATGGGGGGCGACCAGCCCACCGGCTGGGAGGATTACGAAACCGCGCTGATGGCGGCGGCCCCGGTCTTCAACCCGCCCGTGCTGGCGCCCGACCATCCCGCGTTCCAGCCCTATACCTCGGGTTCGACCGGGCGGCCCAAGGGGGTGGTGCTGACCCATGCCGGGCAATTGTGGTGGATCCGCACGGCCGAGAAATACTGGCCCACCGACCCCGAGGGACGCCAGCTTGCGGCGGTGCCGCTGTATCACAAGAACGCCATGGCCGGCGCGATCAAGCCGCGCCTGCACGTCGGCGGCTGCGTCGTGCTGCTGCCCGATTTCGAGCCCCGGCGCTTCCTGCAGGTGCTGGCGGACTACCGCATCGTCAAGGCGGGCGCGGTGCCGACCGTGTTCTCGCAGCTTCTGCGCCACCGCGACCTGATCGAGCGGCTGGATTTCTCGGCGTTGCAATCGTTCTCGATCGGCTCGGCCACGGTGCCGCCGGAACTGATGGCAGAGGTCAGGCGCGTGTTCGGCGTGCGGGTGACAGAAAGCTACGGGCTGACCGAGGGCGGGCCGGTGATGATCGGCCAGCCGGTCGACGGCACGCCGTCGCCGCCCGGTTCGTGCGGCAAGGCGTGGCCCGAGGGCGAGGTGAAGCTGGTCGGCGCCGACGGCCGCGAAAGCGCGGATTTCGGCGAGCTGTGGGTGCGCAACCCGGGCGTCACGCCGGGCTATCACAACCTGCCGAAGGTGAACGCCGAGCGGATCGTGGATGGCTGGCTGCGCACCGGCGATCTGTTCCGCCGCGACGCCGAGGGGTTCTTCTACTTCGAGGGGCGCACCGACGACATGTTCAAGTGCGCCGGCGAAAGCGTCTCGCCCAAGGAGGTCGAGAACCTGCTGCTGCGCCACCCGGCGGTGGTCGATGCCTGCGTCGTGCCGGTGCGCTGGGGCGACAAGGGCCACGCGCCGGCGGCGATGGTGATGCTGGCCGTCCCCGGCGCGGCCGACGAGGCGGCGCTGAAGGCGTTCTGTCTTGAGCACGGGCCGGCCTATGCCCATCCCCGCCATGTCGAGGTGGTGGCGCAGATCCCGCTCAACGGCGCCGGCAAGAACGACCGCAATCTGGTGCGCGCCGATCTCGACGCGCGTTTCGGCAGGGAGGCAGGCTGATGGACCTCGATCACGCGGCAGTGGTCGTGGCCGACCTCGACCGCGGGCAGGCGGCGTTCGCGCGGCTGGGTTTCCGGCTGACCCCGCGATCGTCGCACCGCGGGCCGGTGCCGGGGCGGGGCATGGCCGACTTGGGCAGCGGCAACCATTGCGCGATGTTCGCGCAGGGCTATTTCGAGGTGCTGGGGATCACCGATCCGGCCGGCTACAAGCCCCACCTCGACCGCCGGCTGGGCCGCTACGAGGGGCTGCACCTGGTGGCCTTCGGCACCCGGGACGCCGTGGCCGAGGTGGCGGGCCTGCGCGCGCGCGGTGTCGCGGTGGGTGACCCGGAAGAGCTTGGGCGCGACGTGCCCTGTGGCGACGGCACGCGGCCCGGCCGCTTTGCCATCGCCAACCTCGATCCCGGCACCTACCCGGAGGCCGATTTCATCGTCATTGAGCAAAAGACGCGCGAGGTGCTGTGGCAGCCGGCGCTGCTCGACCAGCCCAACGGCGTCACCGGGCTTGCCCGCGTCACCCTGGTGGCCACCGACCGCGACGCCGCGCTGGCGCGGCTTGCCCCCGTGCTGGGGCCGGCGCGGGGTGGGCGCTTTGCGCTTGTGCCCGGCGAGGTCGAGGTGATCGGGCAGGGCGAGGTGGCGGCGCGGCTGCCCGGCTGCGCGCTGCCCGGCCCCGCGCCCTGCGGCGCGGCGGTGGCCTTCACGGCCGCCGACCTCGGGCGCACGCGGGCGTGGCTGGCGGGCGCCGGGGTGGCGGTGCTGGCCGACGACGGCGGAACGATATTGGTCGGGCCCGAATGGGGCTGCGGCGCGGCGGTGGAATTCGTGCAGGAAGGGACGGCGGAATGAAGGCGGCGGTGATCGAGCGGCAGGGCGGCCCCGAGGGCCTTGTCTGGCGCGAATGGCCCGATCCGGTGCCGGGCGCGGGCGAGGTGCTGGTGAAGGTGCGGGTGTGCGGGCTCAACCACCTCGACATCTTCGTGCGGCGCGGGATGCCGGGGTTTCCGGTGCCGATCCCGTTCATCTCGGGCGGAGACATTGCCGGCGAGGTGGTGGGCCACGGCCCCGGGGTGAGCGCGCCGGCGCTGGGAAGCCGCGTGGTGCTCAACCCCTCGACCCCGCGCGGCATGATCGGCGAGCAATTGCCGGGCGGGATGGCCGAACTGGTGGTGGCCCCGGCCGACCACGCGATCCCGATCCCCGATGCGGTGGGCTATCGCGAGGCCGCCTGCCTGCCGGTGGCCTATGGCACCGCGCGGCGGATGCTGGTCGCGCGCGCCCGGCTTCAGGCGGGCGAGACGGTGCTGGTGCTGGGCGCCTCGGGCGGGGTCGGCAACGGCTGCGTGCAGATCGCGAAGAACCTTGGCGCGCGGGTGATCGCCGCGGCGGGCGAGGATGACAAGCTGGCCCGCCTGCGCGCGATGGGTGCGGACGAGGTGATCAACTACCGCACCGAGGATTTCAGCGCCGCCACCTGGCGGCTGACCGGCAGGAAGGGCGTCGACGTGGTGGTGAACTTCACCGGCGGCGACACCTGGGTGCCGTCGCTCAAGACCCTGCGCAAGGGCGGGCGGCTGGTGACATGCGGCGCCACCGCGGGGTTCGAGCCCAGGACCGACATCCGCTACATCTGGGTGCGCGAGCTGAACATCCTCGGTTCGGACGGCTGGTCGAGCGACGATATCCGCGCGCTGCTGGACGATGTCGCGGCCGGGCGCATCGTGCCGGCGATCAGCCATGTCCTGCCGATGGCCGAGGCCCGCGCGGCCGAGGAACTGATCGAGGATCGCGGCATCTTCGGCAAGGTGCTGCTGGAGCCATGACCGATTTCGCCGATCCCGCCGCGGTGCAGGCGGCGCTGGACGCCTCGCCGTTCCAGCACGGCCTCGGGTTGCGGCTGGATGCGCTGGAGCCCGGCGGCGGGATCGTGATCGCGCTTGGCTGGCACGCGGGGCTGGGGCGGCAGGCCGACGAGGGGCAGATGCACGGCGGCGCGCTGGCCGCGCTGATCGACATCGCCGGCTGCTATGCGGTGGCGCGCGCGCTCGGGTGGTTCCCGCCGACGGTCGACCTGCGCATCGACTACCTGCGCCCGGCGATGGGCGGGGTGCGCGCGGCGGCGCACGCGCTGCGGGTCGGGCGCACGCTGGCGGTGGCCGACGCGATCGTGACCGATGCCGAAGGGCGCGCGGTGGCCGCCGGCCGCGGCACCTTCCTGACCCGGGCCTGAGGGGCCCGAATTCCTTGAAGGAATTCGGACAAGGGTCTTTGCAAGACCCTTGCCCGTGGCCGCCGTCAGGCGAGCAGGTCGAAGGTGCCGTCGGCCCCCGCGA
>JGI25320J50211_1000105_pt1 | contig 71603 bp, 66 predicted proteins | sample AutmiccommuBRH21_FD_50211 | JGI IMG/M metagenome (IMG submission 50211)
GAGCCGGCCGAGGGGAATCCCGACGACGCGGTCGAAGAATCGGCTCGTCGGCAGCCGGAGCTCGGTGCGCGCCCACGTCGGGAGGGTGGCGATGGCCCCTGCCGCCAGCATCCAGTAGCCGGGGCGCGCTAGCCACGGGATAGGCGGTTGCCGCAGCAGGAACTCGACGGTGTCCAGCGCCGCCGGCGACGCGCGCAGCTCAGGCCGGTAGGCCTCCAGCGCGGAGCGTAGTTCCGACTCCGTGAGGGGGAGAGTCCGGGCGCCGAGCAACTCCCCGACGAGGGCGGCCTCCTCCACGTAGCGGTCCGCCTCCTCGGGCGTCAGGCGACGGTCGCCGAAGTGCTGGAAGCTGGTGAGGAAGCTCTCGGTCTCCGCGATGTGCACCCACGCCAGCAGGTGCGGATCGGAGGCGCGATAGGGGGTCCCGTCGTCGGTCTTGCCCCGCACCCGGTCGTGCACCGCCCTGACCCGTTCGATGAGGGCGAGCGCCGACGGGATGGGGCCGTAGGTCGTCATAGCGATGAACTCCGAGGTGCGCTGCAGGCGCCCCCACGGGTCCGAGCGATAGCCGGAGTGCCCGGCAACGCCGGCCATGGCCGCGGGGTGCAGGGCCTGCAGCAGCAGGGCCCGGATGCCGCCCGCGTACATCGCGGCGTCGCCGTTCACGTGCCAGATGACGTCGTCGGGGCTGTGCCAGCGCTCACCGTCGACCTGCCAGATGAGGTGCGCCTTGGCGTCGGCGTCCTCCCCCGCCACGCGGCTGCGCAGCGTCCGCCCCACGGCACGCCGGGCTCGCTCGAGTGGCGAGGAGGTCCGGCGTCGGGCGGCCGGGGCCTCAGTCGACCGCGCGTTCAAGCTCGGCCTTCGTCATGCGCGAGCGGCCCTTGACGCCCTTGGCCTTGGCCTCGTTGTAGAGCTGAGCCTTGGTACGGCCACCGGCGCCCTTGTGCGAGCGCAGCCCGCCACGGCGTCCGGACGAGATGTCCTCGCGCGAGAGACGGCTGGACTCGCTGGCCTCACCGGCCCTGGCTCGCTCCTTGTTGACGGTGCGGGCGGCGATCTCCTCGGCGGTGTCCTCGTCCTCGCCGCGGTCGAGGAGACCTTCCTTGATGTGTTCGTACTGGCGTTCGCGCTTGGCGCTCCATGCCTCCTGCGGCATCGTCCGACCTCCTTCTCACGAGATCCCTCCACGCTACGCGCCTCGCGGCGCGCGGACCAGAGTCAGCGCCGGCCGTCCTCGGTGCCCGCAGCCGCGGCGGGCTCGGTGCGTTCACCCAGCTCGATCCAGGTGCTGTCGCAGCCGGGGCACCGGTAGACGGGTGCGCCCTCGACGCGCTCGTCGGTGCGGATGGTCCCGCACTCGTTCTGGCACGGCCAGGTGGTGAGGAAGCGTGCGCTCATCGGCCGCCTCCGGCGGCACTGGGGGTGTGCGATGTGGTGGGCATGCGGACCAGAGTAGACGCGAAGCGCCGGGGCCCCGACCATGTCGGAGACCCCGGCGCCTCGGCGGACCGATGTGGCCCCTCGGGTGTCAGCCCGCGACGACCTCGAAGGGGACGCGAGCGGTCACGGCCGGGTGCAGCTTCACCGCAGCGATGTGGCTGCCCAGCGACTTGACGGCCTTCGGGAACGAGACGGCGCGCTTGTCGATCGTGGGGCCGCCGGCCTTCTTCACCGCGACCGCGAGGTCGTTGGCGGTGACGGAGCCGAACAGGTGGCCCTGGTCCGACACGCGGGCCGCGACCGAGACGGTCAGGCCCTCGAGCTGGGTGCGGATCTCCTGGGCGTGCTCGACGCCCCGGACCTCGCGCGCATCGCGGGCACGCTTGATGCCCTCGATCTGCTTCTCGGTGCCGCGGGTCCAGCGGATCGCCTTGCCCTGGGGCAGGAGGAAGTTACGGCCGTAGCCGTCCTTGACCTCAACGACGTCGCCGGCGATGCCGAGCTTGTCGACGGTGCTGGTCAGAATGAGCTTCATGAGTGTGTCAGTCCCTTCTGATCAGCGAGCGGTCGACGCGTAGGGCAGCAGGGCCACCTCACGCGCGTTCTTGACGGCGAGGGCGATCTTGCGCTGGTCCTGGACCGAGAGTCCGGTGACGCGACGCGCGCGGATCTTGCCCCGCTCGGAGATGAACTTCTTCAGGGTGTTGATGTCCTTGTAGTCGATGTTGGCGACTCGCGTCGTCTTCACCGGCAGGACCTTTTTCTTGTTCACAGGCTTGCGCTGTGGACCGGCCATTGTGGTGCTCTCCTTGTCTCTCGGGCTCCTCGCCCGTGAAAGCCCGTCTTGCGACGGAATGTGCCAGCTAGCCCGACCGGGCTAGATAAGCGGGTTGATCAGAACGGGGGTTCTTCCGGCTGGGTCTGCGCCCACGGGTCGTTGCCGCCGCGGTTGCCACCTGCCTGGCCGGAGCTGGCCCACGGATCGGACTGCTGTCCGCCACCCTGGTTGCCGCCGCCGCCCTGGTTGCCCTGCCAGCTGCCGCCACCGCCGCCGCCACCCTGCGTGCGGGTGACCTTCGCGGTTGCGTAGCGGAGGGCCGGACCGACCTCGTCGACATCCACCTCGAAGACGGTGCGCTTCTCACCCTCGCGGGTCTCGTAGCTGCGGGACTTCAGCCGACCCGAGACGATGACGCGCATGCCCTTGGTGAGGGACTCGGCCACGTTCTCGGCGTACTGACGCCACACCGAACAGTTGAGGAACATGGCGTCGCCGTCCTTCCACTCGTTCGTCTGACGATCGAACGTGCGGGGGGTGGACGCGACCGTGAAGTTCGCGACGGCCGCCCCGTTGGGCGTGAAGCGCAGCTCGGGGTCGGCGGTGAGGTTGCCGATGAGCGTGATGGGGGTTTCGCCTGCCATGTGTTATGCCTTCCGGAATCGGACTTGGGAGTGGCCTCAACGTCACTGTACGACGAGGATCTGACGATTCACCGTCGATCCGCCGCCGCCGACTCTGTCACGATGGGCGGGCCGCCCACCGGTTTGCCGCGCGACGTCGAGGCTGTGGAAAAGTCAGTCCTCGCGCCGCAGCACCTTGGTACGCACGATCTTCTCGTCGATGGTCATCAGACGATCCATCTCGGAGACGGTCGCGGGCTCCGCGGTCACCTGCAGGACGGCGTAGTACGCCTCGGACTTCTTGTTGATGTCGTAAGCAAGACGACGACGACCCCAGATGTCGGTGTTGTCGACGGTGCCACCACCGTTGGTGATGACTTCGAGATGCTTCTCGACGAGCGCGGGAACCTGGCGTTCATCGACATCGGAATCGATGAGAACCATGACTTCGTACTTGCGCATGCTCAGCCCCACCTCCTTCGGACTAGCGGCCGCGGGTCGTTCCCGCGGCAGGAGGGCATGGCCGACCGCAGTCGACCGAGCGCCAAGGTTACCGGTCCCCGAGCCGCCGGGGAAATCAGTCCCGCAGCTCCTCGAGGCGCCCGCTCGCCACGATGGTCCCCCAGAACGCGTCGGCCCAGCCCTCGTATCCCAGGTCGTTGGGATGGAAGAAGTCGCCCGCGGTGTACCGGTGGTAACGCAGCCGCCCGGTCTCCCGCGACACCCGGTGCAGCGGCACCAGATGGTGGCCGTGGCGCTCGACCAGCGCCGCCGCCAGGACCGACATGCGCTGCGAGCGCCGCCCGAGCACCGGCAGCATGAACCACGGCACGTCCGCCACGTAGCTCGCCGGCGGGAGCGCGGCCAGGATTTCGTCGAGGTTCCGCTCGAACGTGGCCGCGGTGTGGCCGGGGAACACGACGTCGTTGCCGCCGATGTCCAGAGTCACGACGTCAGGCTCGAACGGCAGGTCCGCCAGCCGGGGCAGCTGCTCGCGCACGACGTCGGCGCTGGTGGCGCCGGACACCGAGAGGTTGGTCACCGCGACGTCACGCCCGGACGCGCGCCGGATGCGCTCGGCCAGCAGCGGCACGTAGCCGCGGGTGACCGACGTCGCGCCCACCCCCTGCGCGGCGGAGTCGCCGAGGGCCACGTACCGCAGCCCCTCGCGGGGGGCGTGGTGCAGGGCTGCCCAGTGCGACCGGTAGTCCTCGACATGACGGTTGACGGTGCGCCGGCCCTCCAGCCACACCGTCGTGGCGGCGGAGACGCTCGCGCCGAGTCCGAGGCCGACGGCGGCCCCGCCCAGGAACACCGGAAGCCGACGCATGGCCGGCTCCTCAGCGCCGCCGCCGGTAGGGGCCTGGCAGCACGGGGTTGCCGTCCTTGGCCCACGCCCGCAGCCCGCCGGCGACGGATTCGGCCAGGAGCCCGCGACCCCGCAGCTCCGCGGCCGCGATCGACGACCGCAGCCCGTTGTCGCACATGACGACGATGGCGGCGTCACGCTCGGCGAGGGGGTCGTCGCCGTGGATGGCGTCCAGCGGATCGGCGTGCAGGCTCTTGGGGTCCACGGGGCGAGCGCCGGGCGCGTGCCCGGCCTCGTACTCCCCCGGCGTGCGCACGTCGATGAGCACCGCACCCTTGCTGAGCGCCGTCAGGGTCTCCTCGATCGTCAGACCGGGCGACCGCTTCCCGAGGAAGTCCATCAGTCCCATGGGCCCATCGTGCTCTCTCCGCGGCGCCCGCTCAACCCGCGTGGCTCACGCGCCGCCGGCTCCGCCGCGCCCCTGCTCCTTCAGCCGCTCCAGGCGGGCGTACATGTCGTCGACGAGCGCCTTGAACCTGGCCTCGACCTCGCGGCGCCGGACCTTCAGCGTCGGGGTCAGGAGGCCGTTGTCCATGGTGAACTCCTCCTGGAGCACCTCGGTGTCCTTCGGGCGCTCCTGGCTGGGGAGCTTCGCCGTCAGCTCGTCCACCCGCTTCTTCAGCTCCTCGCGCAGCTCGCCGCTGGCCAACCAGTCGTGCAGCTCGCCCGGCCACGCGCGCGCCTTGGCGAGCGCCTCGACGTGGGGCAGCGAGGGCTTGACCAGCAGCGTGACGAAGGGTCGGTTGTCACCCAGCAGCACCGCGTGCTCGAACAGCGGATCGGAGAGGATGAGGCCCTCGATGGGCTGCGGGGCGACGTTCTTCCCCCCGAGCGTGACGATGATGTCCTTGAGCCGGTCGGTGATGGTGAGGAATCCGTCGGTGTCGACGTAGCCGACGTCGCCGGTGTGCAGCCAGCCGTCGATCACGGTCTCGGCGGTCGCCTCCTCGTGCTGCCAGTACCCCTTCATGACGTTGGGCCCTTTGTAGAGGATCTCGCCGAGGTCCCCGATCCGCAGCTCGCCGCCGGGCAGCACCTTGCCCACCGTCCCCTGCTTGAAGTCGTCGGGCGCGTTGAACGTGATCAGCGGCGAGGCCTCCGTCAGCCCGTAGCCCTGCATGATCGGGACGCCGACGGCGGAGAAGAACTCCTCGATCTCGGCGCGCAGCGGGGCGCCACCGCAGGCCAGCACCTTCTTGGGGCCTCCGATGGCCGCGCGCACGTTGCCGAGCACGAGCTTGTCCGCCAAGGCCAACTGGGCCCGCAACGCCGCGCCGGGCCGCCGTCCCGAGCGGTAGGCGTACTGGTTGTGCCTGCCGACCTTGAGGGCCCACGCGAAGATCTGCCGCTTCACCGGGGAGTCAGACGCTCGCTGGTGCGCCGTGGCGTAGACGGTCTCGAACAGCTTCGGGACGCTGACCATCATGGTGGGCTGGGCCAGCACCATCTGTTCCGCGACAGTGCGCGCGTTCTCCACGTAGGTGTTCATGCAGCCGTGCAGGAGGACGACGAAGGTCCAGGCGCGCTCCAGGGCGTGTGACAGCGGCAGGAACGACAGCGAGTGGTCCTCGGGCGTGATGTCGAAGAACTGGTCCAGCGCGTCGCTCTGCGTCACGAATGCGCTGTGCTGGAGCATGACGCCCTTCGGCTCGCCCGTGGTGCCGGAGGTGTAGATGATCGAGGCGAGGTCGTCGCCGAGGGCCCCCGAGAAGCGCTCCTCGACGGCGTCGCCCTCGGGCGCGCGCAGCAGGTCGCGGTAGGGCATGACCCGGTCGGGCATGTCCGCGTACGGCTTGACGATGACGATGTGCCGCAGGTCGGGCAGCCGGTCCGCGACACTCAGCACGCGCTCGCACTCGCTCTGGTTCCCGACCACCATGACGGTGAGCCCGGAGTCCCGCGCGATGTGCTCGATCTGCTCGGGGGTCGACGTGGCGTAGAGCGGCACCGGCACGGCGCGGACCGTCGCCGCGCCGAAGTCGACCTCGGACCATTCGGGCCGGTTGCCGAGGAACAGTCCGACGCGACCGCCGACCTCGACGTCGAGGTCGAGGAGCCCCTGCGCCACGGCGAGCACGCGCGCACCGAACTCGTCGTAGCTCTGAGTCACCCAACGGTCGCCCTCGCGGATGCGGGTGGCTGGACGCGACCCGTGGCGGGCAATGACCTCCCGCAGGCGGGTGACGACGTGCTGGGTCTGCGACATTGCTGGCTCCTGGTGTCGACGGTGCAGTAAGCCTACCCAGCGCCGACCAGGCTCGGGGCCGTTAGCGCACCCCCCTGGCACACCCCCATTAGAGCGTGCTAACGTTCCATTAGCGCGTGCTAACCACGCAGGACCCTCACCGACGAGAGAAGGCACACCAATGACCTCCAAGGCCCGCAACACCCTGGATCCGAAGTACTCGAAGCTGACCATCGGCGTCTGCCCGGACCAGTGGGGCGTCTGGTTCCCCGAGGACGAGAAGCAGATGGACCCCCGCCGCGCCATGCAGGAGATGGCCGAGGCGGGCTTCGAGGTCATCGAGACCGGCCCCTTCGGCTACTTCCCGAAGGACCCCAAGGAACTCAAGAAGTGGACCGACGAGTTCGGCCTGCGCGTCGTCGCCGGCACCGGCTGGGGCATCCTCCACAAGGAGGAGGCCTGGGCCGAGACCGAGCGGACCTTCCGCGCCATCGCCGAGACGCATGCCGCCGTCGGCGCCGAGTACATCGTCCACCTGCCGCCGCTCTACCGCGACGACAAGACCTGGGAGTTCACCGACGACCGCGTCCTCAGCGACCGCGCCTGGAACCTCTACGTCGACAACGCCAACCGCCTCGGCAAGCTGCTCCTCGACGACTACGGCCTCAAGATGGTGCTGCACCCCCACGGCGACTCGCACATCGAGACCCCCGACGAGATCGCGCGCATCTTCGAGGCGACGGACCCCACCTACGTCAACCTGTGCCTCGACTCGGGCCACGTCGTCTACGGCGGCGGCGACCCCGTCGAGCTGGTGAAGAAGTTCCCCGAGCGCATCACCTACGTCCACATCAAGGCGTTCGACGAGGACATCACCCGCCAGGCGCACGAGGAGGACTGGCCGTTCGGCGAGGCCGTCACCAAGGGCGCCTCGGTGCGCCCGCCGGCCGGGCTGCCCGAGATGCACGCCTTCGTCGACGCCCTCGCGGAACTCGATAAGGAGATCTACGCGATCTGCGAGCAGGACTGCTACCCCTGCCCGACCGACTTCCCCAAGCCCAACGCCATCCTCATGCGCGAGTACCTGGCCGAGTGCGGCCTCGGCCTCAAGTGACCCGCACCGGCGGAGAAGGAGAACCACAATGACCGTACGCATCGGAGTCATCGGCGCCGGCGGCATGGGCCGCGCCCACATCGAGCGCATCGAGACCGAACTGGCCGGCGGCCGGGTCGTCGCGGTGGCCGACCTCAACCTCGACGGCGCCCGCGCCGTCGCCGAGCCGCTGGGCGCCAAGGCCTACGGCACCGGCGCTGAGCTGATCGCCGACCCGGACGTCGACGCCGTCCTCATCGCGACCTTCGGCAGCGTCCACGCCCCCGACGTCATCGCGGCGGTCCAGGCCGGCAAGTACGTCCTGGTGGAGAAGCCGCTGGCCACCCTCACCGAGGATTCGCTGCGGATCCTCGAGGCCGAGCAGGCCGCCGGGAAGAAGCTCATCACGGTGGGGTTCATGCGCCGCTTCGACAAGGGCTACCAGGAGATGCGCGAGGCGCTCGTCGCCGGGGACCACGGCTACGCCACGCTGGTGCACTGCCGGCACCGCAACCCCTCGGTCCCCGAGGGCTACACGACCCGCAACATGATCGACGACACGGCCATCCACGAGATCGACACGTGCCGCTACCTGCTCGGCGAGGAGATCGTGCGGGTCCGCATCGACACCCCGCGCTCGACCAGCCACCGGTTCGAGCACCTCGCCGACCCGCTGGTGCTCGTCGCGTACACCGAGTCGGGCGTCCGCATCGACGACGAGGTCAACGTCAACATCGGCTTCGGCTACTCCATCGAGTGTGAGCTCGTCATGGAGCAGGGCACGATCCGGCTGAGCGACCAGCACCGCACGGTCGTCCGCGACGGCGAGGGCGAGCGCAATCCGATCTGCCGCAGCCACATCGACCGCTTCCACGACGCGTTCAACGCCGAGGTCCAGCAGTGGGTCCGCGCCGTCGAGCGTGACGAGCACACCGGGTCCAGCGCCTGGGACGGGTACGCGGCGGGGGTCGTCGTCGACGCGGCGGTCCGGTCGCTGGAGTCGGGTGGCGTCGAGGTGCCCGTGGAGATGATCGCCAAGCCCGCGTTCTACAACTGACGGGCCGGCCAGAAACCTCATGGTGATGGGGACGGGGTGTGGGGCGCTGCGGCGCTCCGCACCCCGGGTCGCGTTGAGCCTGACACGCGGTCCGTCGCACCCCGTTGAGCCTGGTCCGCGGCTCGACGGCGGAATCTGCGGTGATGACGCTGCCAACGCCATCGAGACATGGATCAGGCTCAACCCCTCCCCACAGACCGCGAGTCAGGCTCAACCCACCCAGCCCCAGCGGGGCCATAGACTCACCACCCGAGCGAGGAGGACGAGGATGCCGCAGCGACGCCGACCCACCCAGGCGGACGTCGCGCGCCTGGCCGGGGTGTCGCGCCCGCTGGTGTCGCTGGTCGTCCGCGGTGATCCCCGGGTGTCGGCCGAGCGGCGTGCCGCCGTGGAGACCGCCATGGCCGAACTCGGCTACCGCGCCAACGCCGCCGCCCGCGCCCTGGCCCGCAACCGGTCCGACCTCATCGGCGTCGTGCTCCCGGGGTTCGGCAACCTCTTCCACGGCGAGCTGGCCGAGGCGCTGCGCGCGGCGGGCGACGAGCACGACTACGTCCCCCTCCTGGCCACCATCGCCGAGGACGCCGAACGCGAGGTCAACGCCATCGAGCGGTTCCTCGAGCTGCGCGTGGCCGGCCTGGTCCTCGTGTCCCCACTGCTGGACATGGCGGCTCTGGGGGCCTACGGCGCCCTGACCCCCACCGTCGTCCTCACCCGCAACCGGGCCCCCGCCACGGTGGACCTCGTCCGCTCAGATGACCGGGCCAACGCACGGCTGGTGACCGAGCACCTGTGGACGCGGGGCTATGACCCCGTCATCTACGTCGGCTACGACCGGCCCGCGGAGGGCGACTCGTCCCGCGAACGCCGGCTCGGCTACCTGGACGCCCAGCAGGCCGGCGGCCGGCCGCCCGTCACACTCACCGCCCGCCACCACGGCGTCGCGGGCGAACGCATCGACGGCCTCGACGAGCTCCTCCTACCCGGTACCGGCGTGGTGTGCCACAACGACCGCGTCGCGACGGCGGTCGCCAGTCACGTCGAGGCGCTCGGGCTGCGCACCGGCGCGGACATCGGCCTGTCCGGCTTCGACAACACGTCCCTGACTCACCTGCCGGGCGCATCGCTGACCAGCGTGGACCTGGACGCGACCACGCTGGCCAGGACCGCCGTCGAACTGCTCGATGAACGGGTCCAGGGACGCGCCACGCATGCCGACGTCGTGGTGCCCGCCCGGCTCATCGACCGCGCCTCCACTGCCGGTCCGCGCCCGGGAACTGTCGGCGGCCGCGACTAGGGTGGCGCCTATGACGCTTCGACTCGGTGCCCACGTCGATTCCACCGACCCCCTGGCCGAGGCCGCCGCTCTCAGCATCGGGGCCGTCCAGATCTTCCTGGGTGACCCACAGAGCTGGAAGAAGCCGACGACGCTGGTCGAGGGGGGCGCCCCCGCGCTGCGTGCCGCGGCCGAGGACGCCGGCATCGGCGTCGTCGTCCACGCGCCGTACGCGCTCAACGTCGCCTCGACCAACAACCGCATCCGCCTCCCCTCCCGGAAACTGCTCCAACAGACCGTCACCGAGGCGGCCGCCGTCGGGGCGCTGGGTGTGGTGGTGCACGGCGGGCACGTCACGCAGTCGGAGGACCCCGCGGTCGGCTTCGCGAACTGGCGCAAGGCGGTCGACGGCCTGGACCTGCCGGTCCCCATCTTCATCGAGAACACCGCCGGCGGCACCAACGCCATGACCCGTGAGCTCGAGGCGATCGACCGGCTGTGGTCCGCGCTCGAGTCGTCGCCCAACGCTGACCGGGTGGGCTTCTGCCTCGACACGTGCCACGCGCACGCGGCCGGCCTCGACCTCGACGGCCTGGTCGGGCGCGTCAGGGGCATCACGGGTCGCGTCGACGTCGTGCACTGCAACGACTCGCGCGACCTCCCAGGCAGCGGCGCGGACCGGCACACCAACCTCGGCCAGGGCCTCATCGACGGCGACCTCCTGGCCTGCGTGGTCCGGGACGCCGCCACCATCACGCTGCTGGAGACGCCGGGCGGGGTGCCGGAGCGCACCGCGGACCTGGCGTGGCTCCAGTCCGCCGTGTAGCGCCAGCCACAGCGCCCCTGGCCGACGTCGGCCCCGCTAGACTGGCCCCCGCCACCACGGACCCGGACCGGACAGGAGTTCTGGCGTGCTCGTAGCCCTGATCGCCGCGCATGCGGTGATCGGCGCGCTCACTCCCGCTCTGGTGTCGCGCTGGGGGGCCCGCACCTTCTACCTGCTGGCCCTCGTCCCCGCGGCGGCCGGGGCGTGGCTCGTGACGTTGGCCCCCACCGTCCTGGGCGGGGAGGCTTACGTCGAGCACCACACGTGGATCCGGCAACTCGACGTGGCCGTCAGCCTGCGCATCGGGTTGCTGCAGTGGGTACTCGCGCTCGTCGTCACCTGGGTCGGCGCCGCGGTGATGCTCTACAGCCGCTGGTACTTCGACGGCACGCACTCGGGCCGCTCCCCTGCGGTGCTGACGCTCTTCGCCGGGGCCATGCTGGGCCTCGTCACGGCCGACAACCTCGTCCTGCTCTACGTGTTCTGGGAGCTGACGACCGTCTTCTCGTACCTGTTGATCGGCCACGAGCCCTCCCGCCGGGCCAACCGCGGCGCGGCCCAGACCGCGCTCATCGTCACCACCACCGGTGGACTGGCCATGCTGGTGGGCATCGTCGCGCTCTGGCAGACCTCGGGCACGCTGTCGCTGGCCGAGCTGGTCGCCGATCCGCCGTCGGGGACGCTCGCCACGGTCGGGGCCCTGCTGATGCTGGTAGGGGCGCTCAGCAAATCCGCACTGGTCCCCTTCCACTTCTGGCTCCCGGGCGCGATGGCGGCCCCCACTCCCATCTCGGCCTACCTGCACGCTGCCGCGATGGTGAAGGCCGGCGTCTACCTGGTCGCCGCGCTGGCGCCCGCGTTCGCGACCGTCCCGTTCTGGCGCGGGACCGTGATGATCCTGGGCGCCACGACGATGATCCTGGGCGGCTGGCGGGCGTTGCGCCAGACCGACCTCAAGCTGCTCCTCGCCTACGGCACCGTGAGCCAGTTGGGCTTCATGGTGCTGCTCGTGGGGCTCGGGACGGAGGCGGCAGCGCTGGCAGGGCTGGCCACGGTGGTCGCCCACGCGCTGTTCAAGTCGACGCTGTTCATGACCGTCGGCGTCATCGACCACTCGGCCGGGACGAGGGACCTGCGCGAGCTGAACGGCGTGGCCTATCGCGTGCCCTGGCTGGCCGCCCTGGGCGGGTTCGCCGCCCTGTCCATGGCCGGGTTCCCCCCGCTGATCGGCTTCCTCACCAAGGAGGCGGCCTTCGAGTCCGTCGAGTACCTGGTGCGCGGTGACCTGGCGCCGGTGACGCCGCTCGCCGCCGCGGCGCTGGCCGCCGCGCTGGTCTTCGGCTCCGCCCTGACAGTCGCCTACTCGTTGCGCTGGTGGTGGGGCGCGTTCGCCCCGAAGGACGGCGGTCCCGTCCTCTCCTGGCACCGGCCGGCCGTCGGGATCGTCGCCGTGCCGGCCGTGCTCGCCGTCGCCTCGCTCGCCGGCGGCTTCCTGGGCCCGCAGCTCACCGCCGTGCTGGACGTGTACGCCCGCACCGTCTCGGCCGGGGAGGCGAGCCATGGGCTGGCCCTGTGGCACGGGTTCACGTGGCCGCTGATCATGTCGATCGCCGCCGTGGCCGGCGGCATCGCGCTGTTCGTCTTCCGCACCCGCATCTCGGCCGTCCAAGCGACGTTCCCCTCCACGGTCACCGCGGAGGAGGTCTACCACCGCTCGATGCAGAGGCTGGACCGGGTGGCCGTCGAGGTGACGGCCCGATCGCAGCGCGGCTCGCTCTCGATCTACCTGGGCACGATCCTCGTCACCCTCGTCGGCCTGGCCACCTTCGCGATGCTGCGGATCCGGATCTGGCCGGAGTACCGGGCGTTCGACCACTGGCCACAGCTGCTGGTGGCGGCGGTCATGGCCACGGCCGCGGTCCTGGCCGCATGGTCGCGCGGACGGATCCGCGCCATCCTCCTGGTCGGCGTCACCGGATACGGTCTGGCGCTCATGTTCGCCATGGCGGGGGCCCCGGACCTGGCGCTCACGCAGGTCCTCGTCGAGACCGCCATGTTGGTGGTCTTCGTGCTGGTGGTGCGCAAGCTGCCCCGCTACTTCACCAACCGGCCGCTCAGTTCCAGCCGGTGGTGGCGCATCCTGGTCGCGGTCGCGGTCGGGACGACGGTGACTCTGGTGGCGCTGGTCAGCGCCGGCGCCCGGGTGGCCGACCCGGTGTCGGAGGCCTGGTACGAGGCGGCCTACGAGTTCGGCTACGGGAAGAACATCGTCAACGTCGCGCTCGTCGACATCCGCGCCTGGGACACCTTCGGCGAGATCGCGGTCCTGGTCATCGCCGCAACGGGCGTGGCGTCGCTGATCTTCCTCCGCTCGCGCGTCGGCGGGGTGACGACCACCGAGGACGTGTTCGCGGACCGTGAGGACGCCCCGATGGCCGACACCGCGCCCGGGGTGTGGCTGCGCGGCGGCCAGACCCTGTCCCCGCTGGTGCGGTCGCTCGTGTTCGAGGTCGTGACCCGGCTCCTGTTCGGCGTCATGATCGTCGTGTCCGTGTACCTGCTGCTGGCGGGGCACAACTCCCCCGGCGGCGGGTTCGCGGGCGGCCTGGTGGCCGGGATGGCGCTGATCATCCGCTACCTCGCGGCGGGCCGTCACGAACTCGACGAGGCCGCCCCGCTCGACGCCGGCCGGCTGCTCGGCGGCGGACTCGCCCTCGCCCTCGGCACGGCCGTCGCACCCCTGCTCGCGGGCGGTCGGATCCTGCAGAGCTACGACTTCTACCTCAACGTGCCCGGACCCGACTCCGTCGCCACCCTCTGGGGCGAGCTCCCCCTGTTCGGCGAGATCCACCTCGTGAGTTCCACGGTGTTCGACATCGGCGTCTACCTCATCGTCGTAGGCATGCTCCTCGACATCGCGCGCAGCCTCGGCTCCGGCGTCGACCAGCACGCCACCGACGAGATCGCCCCCATGCCGCTGCCCGACTCGACGATCGCCCTGCCCGCCCGGCACCGCGGCCAGGTCGCGGACCGGGGCACCGGTGAGGCCCACGACGACGCGCCCGGACGCGGAGGGGGACGGCGATGACCGCGAACCTCCTCCTCGCCATCACCGCCGGCGTCCTCGTCGCCAGCGGCGTCTACCTGCTGCTCGAGCGCTCGCTCACCCGCATCCTGCTCGGCGTCCTGGTCATCAGCAACGGCGTGAACCTGCTGTTCGTCGTCGCCGCCGGCCGGCCCGGCACCCCGCCCATCGTCGGGCTCGGGGACCCGGAGACCACATCGGACCCGCTGCCTCAGGTCATGGTGCTCACCGCGATCGTCATCACCATGGCCGTGGCGGCCTTCGTGCTGACGGTCGCCTACCGCAGCTTCCAGTTGCACGGCCACGACGAGGTCGCCGACGACGTCGAGGACGCCCGGATCCGCCGCCTTGCGGAGGCGGACGCGGCCTCGGAGTCCTACGAGGACACCACGTTCTCCGACAGCGGAGAGGATGTGGTGAGCGAATGATGTCCGACCTGCTGGCCGCGCCCATGCTCCTGGCCGTCTTCGGCGCCGCCGTCGCGCTGGCGCTCCCTGGCCGTCCCGGCGTGCAGCGCGCCGTGTCTGTCGTCAGCCTCACCGGCATCATGGGCGTGGCCGGCGTCCTGATGTGGCACACGCACCAGGTGGGGCCGGTCGCGCTCTGGCTGGGCGCGTGGGCCGAGCCGCTCGGCATCGCGCTGGTGGCCGACCGGCTGAGCTCCCTCATGCTGTTCGTCGCCTCCGTGGTGGCCCTCTGCGTGCTGCTGTTCGCCACCGGCCAGGACAGCGACGAGCAGCGCCGCGAGACCCCGGTGTCGATCTTCCACCCCACCTTCCTGCTGCTCATGGCGGGCGTCTCCAACGCCTTCCTGGCCGGGGACCTGTTCAACCTGTTCGTCGGGTTCGAGATGCTGCTGTTCTCGTCCTACGTGCTGCTGACGCTGGGCGGCACCGCCGACCGGATCCGCGCCGGCACCACCTACATCATCGTGTCCCTGCTCAGCTCCGCGCTGTTCCTCATCTCCATCTCAAGCGTCTACGCCGCCACCGGCACCGTCAACCTGGCCCACCTCGCCGTGAGGCTGCGGGACCTCACGGAGCCGGTGCAACTGCTCCTCGAGGTGCTGCTCATCGTCACGTTCGCCATCAAGGCGGCCATGTTCCCCCTGGCGTCGTGGCTGCCCGACTCGTATCCGACGGCGCCGGCACCCGTCACGGCCGTGTTCGCGGGCCTGCTCACCAAGGTCGGCGTGTACGCGATCATCCGCACCGAGACGTTGCTGTTCCCGACCTCTCCGGTCAACGACGTGCTCATGGTGGCGTCGTTGTTCACCATGGTGGTGGGCATCCTGGGCGCGATCGCGCAGGTGGAGATCAAGCGCATGCTGTCGTTCACGCTCATCAGCCACATCGGCTACATGGTGTTCGGCATCTCGCTGGCCAGCGAGGCCGGCATGGCCGCGACCATCTTCTACACGGCCCACCACATCACCATCCAGGCCACGCTGTTCCTCGTGACCGGCCTCATCGAACGTCGCGGAGGCACGTCGTCGCTCGACGGCCTCGGCGGCCTGCTCGGCGTCGCCCCGCTGCTGGCCGTCCTGTTCTTCGTCCCCGCGATGAACCTGGCCGGCATCCCGCCGTTGTCGGGGTTCATCGGCAAACTGGGGCTGCTGCAGGCTGGCGCCGCCGCCGGGACACCGCTCGCGTGGGCGGTCGTGGCCGGCGGGGTCGCCACCAGCCTCCTCACGCTCATCGCGATGGCCAAAGTCTGGAACCGCGCCTTCTGGGGCATCACGCCCGCCGAGGAGCGACGCGCGGCGCGTGTCATCGACATCGACGGCGACGGCCACGAGGACGACGACACGCGCCCCATGCCCCCGCTGCAGGTCGGCGCGACGATGGCACTGGTCGTCTTCGGCCTGGGCCTGACCGTGTTCGCCGGGCCGCTCTACGAGTACACGCACGCGGCGGCGGCCGCGCTGCGCGACGGCTCCTACATCGCGGCCGTGCTTCCCGAGGGGCTGCGATGAGATCGACGACGCCGTGGCGCGACCGGATGCGAGTCCGTCCCCTCTCGATCCTCGGGATGACCCTGGTGTGGGCGCTGCTGTGGGGCAGCGCGTCGCCGCTGATCGTCCTGTCCGGGATCCTCATCGCCTGGGTGGTCGACGTCGTGTTCCCGCTGCCGCCGATCCACTGGACGGGCCGGTTCCGCCCGCTGGGCTTCCTGCGCCTGCTGGGACACCTGCTGCTGGACCTGGTGGTCTCCTCGTTGCGCATCCTCCGGCTGGCGTTCCTCCGGGAGGTGAAGCTCGACGCGGGGATCGTGCGGGTCGACCTGCACACCGACGACGACCTCTATCAGGTGGCCGTCGCCGAACTGCTGTCGCTGGTCCCGGGCACGGTGGTCGTCGAGGTGGTCCGGCACCCCCGTCGGCTGTACCTCCACGCCCTGGAGCTTCACGACGCCGAGTCCGTCGACAAGGTCCAGCGGATGGTGATGGCCGTCGAGTCCGGCGTGGTGCGGGCGTTCGGGTCCGCGGAGCAGATCCACGCCTTCGACCTCGCCTGTCTCGCCCACCCGGCCGCACTGACCCCCCAGATGGAGGAGTGACCCATGGACCTGGCCACCGACATCGTTCTGGGCGTCGCCGCGGTCCTGCTGGCCGTCGCGGGCATCATCGGGGTGAACCGGATCGCCGAGGGGCCCACGCAGCTGGACCGCTCCGTGGCGGCCGACCTCATCGTCGCCGTCGCGGTGGCCTCGCTCGGCGCTTGGACCGTCTGGTCGGACGGCCCCACTGAGGTCCTCATCCTCCTGCTCCTGTCGCTGCTGGGCTTCACGGGAGCCGTGTCCGTGGCCCGCCTCGTCGCCGACCGCATGGCCACCCGGCGCCAGTACCGCAGCTCCGGAGAGGGGAAGGGCCAGTGATTGATCAGGTGTTCGATCTCGCCGGTGCCCTGCTGGTGCTGGCGGGTGCCGTCCTCTGCTTCGGCGCGGCCGTGTCGCTCGTCAGGTTCCCCGACGTCATCGGCAAGCTGCACGCCGTCAGCAAGCCGCAGGTGTTGGGGCTGATCTGCGTCGCCGCCGGCATCGCGGTCAGCCTGCGCACCTGGTGGGCGGCGGGTCTCGCGCTGCTCATCGTCGCCCTGCAGCTCCTCACCGCGCCCGTGGCGGCCACTCTGGTGGCGCGGGGCGCCTACCGCGCGGGACTGGCCCGCGACGACCTGCTCCGGATCGACCACCTGACCGAGGACCTGCGGGCTGCCGGATACTCCCGCCCCGTGGGCACCGAGGCCGGGCACCTGGACCTCTGACCTCAGTCCAGCAGCGCCTCGGCCAGCAGGTCGAGCCCCCGCAGCTTCGCCGGCCACGCGTCGGCGTCGTCCGTCTCCCGGGCCCCCGCCACCAGGTGGACCATGATCTCGTCCACGCCGAAGTCCTCGGCGGTGCGGAGGAGGGCGTCGCGGACCTGGCCGACATCGCCGACTGCCCAGGTCGCGACGCTGGGGGCGACCACGGCGCGCAGGTCGTCGGTCAACAGCGCCCGCGCCTCGGCCCCGACGTGAGGTTGGGGGTCCATGGTGCCCCGGGTGGCCAGGGAGGCCATGAGGAACTGGTGCGGCTCGGAGAACTCCCAGGCCTCGTCCGCCGTCTCCGCGACCGAGACGTTGACCGTCACGAAGGTGCGCGGAGCCTCCGCATGGCCACTGGGCAGGAACCCACCGCGGTACAGGTCGAGCGCGCGGTGGGTACCGCGCCCGGAGAAGTGGTGCGCGAAGACGTAGGGCAGGCCCAGCGTGGCGGCCAACTCGGCGGAGTAGTCACTGGACCCCAGGAGCCACAGCTCCGGGGCGTGCTCGGCGGCGGGGGTGGCCCGCAGTTGGTAGGTGCGGCCGTGCCGCAAGCGGATCTCGGCCCCCTCCGGGCCGAGCAGCGCGAGAATGTCGCGGATGTTGGTGGGGAACTCCTCGACAGGGTCGGTGGGGCGCCCGCTCGCGTCGACCATGTGGCCCCCGCGAAGCTGCCCCCGGATGGCGGCCGACGTGACGGGGTCCGTGCCGGGCGCGCGGCCGATACCGAGGTCGATCCGGTCGCCGTAGGCGGCGGCCAGCAGTGCGAACTGCTCGGCCACGGCCAGTGGCGAGTGGTTGGGCAGCATCACGCCGCCGGATCCGAGGCGGATCCGTGAAGTGTTCTGGCCCAGGTACATGAGCTCGACGGCCGGCGACGTGGATGCCACCGACGCCGCGTTGTGATGCTCGGCCACCCAGTAGCGGTCGTAGCCGAGCCGGTCCGCGGCCTCTACCAGGGCCCGGCTGGCGCGCAGCGCCTGGGCGGTGGTCTGGCCGCGGCGGACGGGGATGAGGTCGAGTACGGACAGTCGCATGACTCCCGAGCTTAGGCGGGCGCGATGATGCACATCCGCTCACAGCACACCTAATGACATGCACGTTCATGCAACGCCTCCGGGGGCCCCGGCCGGCTGCCAGACTGACGGGTGGTTCGGTCGCACCCTCAACCTGTCCTCGAGACCCCCACTTTCGGCCATTGACCGAGCCGGGGGGCGTCAATAGGGTGACCGCATCCCGCATGCCCCCTAGTGAACGGCGGATCGCATGAAGAGAGTCGGCACCGTAGCCCTCACCGCATTGCTGGCCATCGCAGCCCCCGTGGCCGCCCAGGCCGCCCCCGAAGACCCGCTCGACCGGTTCGAGGCCGTCGAAGGCGGTCGGATTTCCAGCCGTCAGCTGCCCGCGACCGTCGACGAGAGTCGGGTCACCGTCATGGTCGAGTTGGCGGCTGAGCCCGTGGCCTCGGTCCAGGCGCAGCGCGGCTCACTGACCGCTCAGGAGAAGCAGCGCCTGAAGGCGGAGCGCAAGGCGGCGCAGGACTCGCTCAAGCCGGCCATCGCGAAGCTCGGCGGCGAGGTCCGGTCGCAGGTGCAGACGGCCTACAACGGCGTGAAGGTGTCGATCGCGCGCAAGGATGTGGCGGCGCTGGCCGATCTCCCCGGCGTCAAGGCAGTGCACTCCGTCCAGATCGTTGAGCCCACCAACGCCACGACGATCCCCTACCTCGGCGTCGACCAGGTGTGGCAGGACTCCGGCTACACCGGCGAGGACGTCAAGGTCGCCATCATCGACACCGGCATCGACTACACACACGCGACCTTCGGTGGCCCCGGCACCCGGGAGGCTTTCCGTGCCGCCGCCGCGACGTCTGACCAGGCCGCGGATCCGGCCCTGTTCGGCCCCAAGGCTCCCCGGATCAAGGGCGGGTGGGACTTCGTGGGCGACGACTACGACGCCTCGACCGCGGGCTCCGTCCCTCAGCCCGACCCCAACCCGCTCGACTGCAACGGCCACGGCACCCACGTCGCCGGCACCACCGGCGGCGGCGGCGTCACCCTCGAGGGCGAGCCGTACGCCGGCCCCTATGACGCCACCACGTCCGAGGCCGACTTCCTGGTCGGCCCGGGTGTCGCGCCGCAGGTCGACCTCTACGCGCTGCGCGTCTTCGGCTGTGGCGGGTCCACCGACGTCACGGTCGAGGCCATCGACTGGGCCGTCGAGCAGGGGATGGACGTCATCAACATGTCGCTCGGGTCGAGCTACGGCACCAAGGACGACCCGAGCGCCGTGGCCGCCACGAACGCCACGGCTGCCGGCGTCGTCGTCGTCGCCTCGGCGGGCAACTCCGGACCCAGCCCCTACCTCACCGGGTCCCCCGGCACCGGCGACGGCGTCATCAGCGTCGCCGCATCCGACGCCACGGCGTCCTTCCCCGGCGCAACGCTGAGCGTTGCGGGCAAGAACATCGAGGCCATCAACGCCAACGGCGCGGCTCTGCCGAGCAAGGAACTGACCGTGGTCCGGCTCACGGACGACCCGGCCACCGCCGAGGACGAGAGCCTCGGTTGTTCGCCGGACGCCTTCCTCAAGGCGGGGATCACTACCGGCGCGAACCAGATCGCCGTGAGCGTCCGCGGCACCTGCGCCCGCGTCGCCCGCGCCATCCACGGGCAGGCCGCCGGCGCGGTGGCCGTCGTTATGGTGAACTCGGCCGACACCCTGCCGCCCTTCGAGGGGCCCATCACGGAGAACCCGGACGACGGCACTCCGGCAGTCGTCACGATCCCGTTCCTGGGCGTGCGCAGCAGCGATGGCGCCGCGCTCACCAGTGGAGCCACGCTGTCACTGTCCGAGCTGTCGCTCCCCAACCCCGGCTTCGAGGGCTTCGGATCGTTCACGTCGGCCGGCCCACGGTCCGGGGACTCCGGTCTCAAGCCGTCGGTGACGGCGCCCGGTGTGTCCGTCGCATCGGCAGCCGTCGGTTCCGGTACTGGCGCGATGTTCCTCTCGGGCACCTCGATGGCCGCACCGCACGTGGCGGGCGTCGCCGCCCTCGGCGTCCAGGCGCACCCGAAGTGGAGCGGCCAGGACGTCAGCGCAGCGCTGGTGTCGACCGCCGACCCCGCCGCGGTGGCGGGCTACCGCCTCACCCGCGGCGGCGGCCTGGTCGACACGGCTGAACTGGTGGAGACCAGCACCTTCGCCTACGGCGACACCGCCCGCGGCAAGGCTGCCTTCCGCGAGGCCACCCTGAGCTTCGGGTTCGCCGAGCTGGGCCGCGACACCACCGCCACGAAGACGGTGACCGTGGTCAACCGGGGCAAGACCACCCAGACCTTCACAGTGTCCTACGAGCCCACCGATGCCTCGCTGCCGGCGACCGTGAGCCTGAACAAGCGGTCGGTGACCGTGAGGGCAGGCAAGACCGCGACCGTGGCCGTCACCATGACCGTCAGGGCCGCTGACGTCGCCTCGTCGCTCGGCAGCACGCAGCACGCGTTCGCCGAGGTGTCCGGTCACGTGGTACTGGCCAGTGGCACCGCCACCCACCGGATCGGGGCCCTCCTGGTGCCCCGGCGCGCCACCAACGTGGCGGCCTCGTTCGAGGGTTCGGCCACGGAGCCCAAGGGGACGCTCACCCTCACCAACGAGGGCGCCGCGACGGCCGCCCGGGCGGACGTGTTCGTCTGGGGGCTCGAGGACGCCGACGACCAGCCCACGGCTGCCGGGTTCGACCTCAAGGCGGCGGGCATCCAGTCCTTCCGCTCCAAGGGCCGCGACTACCTGGTGTTCGCCGTGTCCATGCACGACCGGTTCAGCAACGCCGCGTCGATCGAGTTCGACATCCCGATCGACAACAACGGCGACGGCGCCACGGACGTGACGGTCTTCAGCTACGACTCCGGCGCGATCCGCGCAGGCGACCACGACGGGGTCAACGAAGTGTTCGTCTACGACCACGCGACGGGCGGTCTGTACGCCGCCGGCTTCCTGGCCTCCTCCCCGACGGACTCGAGCACCGTGCTCCTGCCCGTGCCGGCCAGCCTGCTGGGTCTGACGAACCAGTTCAGCTACTCCGTCGTGTCCTTCTACGGCTCGGAGTGGGACATGTTCGACGGCTCCGCCGCCTACCAGGTCTCCTCCCCGGCTCTGAGCAACGGCCTGGCCGCAACCGTGGCACCGGACGCCACCGTCGCTCTCCCGGTGACGGTCACTCCGGGTCAGGTCGAGACCCAGAAGCCGCTCGGCTTCATGGCCGTCGCCTACGACAACCCGGCCGGCTCGGAGGCCGTCCTGGTCCCCGTCAAGTAGTCCCCCCAACCGAGGGGCCCGTCCGTCAGGGCGGGCCCCTCACCTTGTCCGGGGACTGCCCAGGGACGCCGGGCGGCGCGCCTGCGCCCCGAAAAGGGCGATAAGGTGACCACTGTGACGAAAAGCGTTTACATTGCCTCATCGGAGCGGCAGGTCAGCAAGTCGTCGATCGCGCTCGGCCTCATCGATCTCTTCGCGCGCCAGGTGCGATCCATCGCCGTCTACCGGCCCCTGGTCCTCAACACCGCCGACGACGCGGTGATCGACGCACTGTTGTCCATCAAGGGCGTCCGGCAGGCCCGCGAGAACGCGGTCGGGGTCACGTACGCCGACTACGCCGCCGACTCCGGCCGTGCGATCGACACCATCGTCGCCCGCTACTCAGCGCTGGCCGAGTCCCACGACGCCGTCGTCGTCCTCGGCTCCGACTACGAGGACATCGAGACCGCCATGGAGCTCGAGCACAACGCGGTCATCGCCGCGAACCTCAACGCGCCGGTGCTGTACGTCGTCAAGGCGCAGGGCCGCACCGCCGAGCAGGTCGCCCGCACCGCGGAGTCGGCCGTCGAGGCGTTCGAAGCCAAGCACAACACGGTCATCGGCATCATCGTCACGCACGCCGCGCCGGACCAGATCGACGCGCTCCGCGAGGCGGTTCGCGGTGTCCGCGACGTCGCGGTCTCGGTGCTGCCGGAGGACCCGGTGCTCACCGCACCGTCGGTCGGGGCCCAGTTCGACGCCGTCGGCGCCACGCACTGGCTCGGCAACCAGGACTTCCGCACACACGAGTCGCTGCACACGATCGTCGCGGGCATGACGCTGCCCAACCTCCTGACGCGGCTGAAGCGCGAGGCGACCGTCATCGTGCCGGCGGACCGCCTCGACCTGCTTCCCGGCCTGCTCATGGCCCACCGCTCGCCCGACTACGGGCCGCTGGCCGCCCTGATCCTCACGGGCGGCTTCGAGGTGCCCGAGTCGGTGTCGAAGCTGTTCGTGGACTCCGAGATCGACCTCCCCATCGCCGTGACGCAGGGCGACACCTTCCCGACAGCCGTCGCGCTGCAGGGCATCCGCGGGACCTCCACGAGCTCGCTGCGCAAGATCGAGGCCTCGCGGGCGCTGTTCCAGCAGCACGTCGACGAGGCGGCCCTGCTCGCCGCCATCGACCTGCCGCGCACCGAGATCCGGACGCCGACGATGTTCGAGCACCAGATCATGCAGATGGCCCGCTCGGCCAAGCAGCGCATCGTTCTGCCGGAGGCCGCCGACGACCGCGTGCTCAGCGCCGCCGACGTCGTCCTCCAGCGCCAGGTGGCCGACATCATCCTCTTGGGCGACTCGGCCCGCATCAGCCGTCGCGCCTCGGAGCTGGGCCTGAACCTGGCCGCCGCCTCGGTCGTCAACCCGGAGGACCCCGAGCTGATCGAGAAGTTTGCCGCCGAGTACGCCCGGCTGCGCGCCCACAAGGGCATGACGCTGGAGAAGGCCCGCGAGACCCTCACGGATCTGTCCTACTTCGCGACGATGATGGTGCACTTCGGCATGGCCGACGGCATGGTCTCCGGCGCCGTCAACACGACCGCCAACACCATCCGGCCGTCTCTGGAGTTCATCAAGACCACGCCCGGCGTGTCCGTGGTGTCCGGCTCGTTCCTCATGGCGATGAGCGACCGCGTGCTCGTCTACGCGGACTGCGCAGTCAACCCCGACCCGTCGCCCAGCCAGTTGGCCGACATCGCGATCTCGTCGGCGCGCACGGCCGAGAGCTTCGGCATCGAGCCGCGCATCGCGATGCTGTCGTACTCGACGGGCGACTCGGGCTTCGGCGCGGACGTCGACAAGGTGCGCGAGGCCACCCAGCTGGTGCGCGAGCGTGCGCCCGAGCTCAAGGTCGAGGGCCCCATCCAGTTCGACGCCGCCGTCGACGAGGTGGTCGCGAAGAAGAAGATGCCCGGCTCCGAGGTCGCGGGCCGCGCCACCGTGTTCATCTTCCCGGACCTCAACACGGGCAACAACACGTACAAGGCGGTGCAGCGGACCTCCGGCGCCGTGGCCATCGGCCCCGTCCTCCAGGGCCTCAACAAGCCCGTCAACGACCTGTCGCGCGGCGCCCTCGTCGACGACATCGTCTCGACCATCGTCATCACCGCCATCCAGGCGCAGAAGCACTGACCCCTCAACGACATCAAGGAGCCCTGACCGACCGTGCCCACACCGATCCTGCTGCTGAACTGCGGCTCGTCGTCCATGAAGTACCAGGTGATCGACGCCGAGACGCACGAGTCCCACGCGTCCGGGCTGGTGGAACGTATCGGACAGGCGTCCGGCGAGCTCAAGCACCGCCACGGTGACGAGGAGACGGTGCGCGAGGGCTGGTTCCCCAACCACACCGTCGCCTTCGGTGCCGTCGTCGCGGCCTTCGAGGAGTTCGGCCCCGGCCTGCAGGGCGTCGTCGCCGTCGGGCACCGCGTGGTGCACGGCGGGGACCGGTTCCGCGAGGCGGTGCGCATCGACGCCGACGTCATCGCCGAGCTGAAGCGGCTCTCGCAGCTGGCGCCCCTGCACAACCCGCCCGCGCTGGCCGGCATCCGTGCTGCCATGGACCTGCTGCCGGAGATCCCGCACGTGGGCATCTTCGACACCGCGTTCTTCACGACGCTCCCGCCCGAGGCCTACACCTACGCGATCGACCAGGAGCTGGCCAAGGAGCACGGGATCCGCAAGTACGGCTTCCACGGCACGTCCCACGCCTACGTGTCGGAGAAGGCGGCCGACTACCTGGGCCGCAAGGGCGACCCCGACCTCAAGGTGATCGTCTGCCACCTCGGCAACGGCGCGTCGATCTCCGCGGTCCACGGGGGGACGGCCGTCGAGACGTCTATGGGTCTCACGCCGCTGCAGGGCCTGGTCATGGGCACCCGCTCGGGCGACGTCGACCCCGGCCTGCACAAGTTCCTGTCGTCGCACGGCATGACGCCCGACGAGGTCGACACGCTCCTCAACAAGCACTCCGGCATGCTCGGGCTGTGCGGCTACACCGACATGCGTGACGTGGGCGCCCAGATCGAGGCGGGCAACGAGGCCGCGATCCTCGCGCGCGACGTGTACGTGCACCGCCTCGTGTTCTACATCGGCGCCTACATGGCCCTCCTCGGCGGCCTCGACGCGCTGGTGTTCACCGCGGGCGTCGGCGAGAACGCGGCCCACATCCGCGGGCCCGTCGTGGAGCGCCTCGCCGGCATGGGCCTCACGCTGGACCCCGCCGCCAACGAGGTGCGGTCCCGCGAGGCGCGGGAGATCTCCACGCCGGACTCGGCGGTGAAGGTGCTCGTGATCCCGACCAACGAGGAGCTGGCGATGGCCCGGCAGACCGTGGAGATCATCGGCCGCTGAGCCCTTGAGCGACGCCCCGGCGGTTGTGGCACCCCCACAATCGCCGGGGCTTCTCGTTGTCGGGATCGGACGACTCCCGGCACCACCGTGACGGCCGCATCGCGGGGACCCGCGCGGGTGGCGTACGGTACTACTCATGGCATCTGCACTGATCACGGGCGGTACCTCCGGCATCGGGCACGCGTTCGCGCGCGAGCTCGCCGGGCGCGGCACCGACCTGATCCTGGTCGCGCGCGACACCGATCGCCTGCGCTCCGTGGCGGCCGAACTGACCGAGGCCCACGGCGTCGACGTCGAGATCATCACGGCCGATCTGGCAGTCCGCGAGGACGCGCTCCGGGTCGCCGCGCGCCTCGAGGATCCCTCCCGCCCGGTGGACCTACTGGTCAACAACGCCGGCTTCGGCCTGCACACCACCCTGCTCGACCCGGCCGACATCGACGTGCATGCCCGCGCCCTCGACGTCATGTGCCTGGCGGTCCTCATCCTCGGCGGCGCCGCCGCCCGCTCCATGAAGGCCCGGGGGCACGGCCGGATCATCACCGTGTCCTCGACCGCCGGCACCATCTTCACGGGCAACTACTCCGCCGTGAAAGCCTGGGCCACCACCTACTCGCAGGCGCTCGGCGTGGAACTGCGCGGCACGGGCGTGACGTCCACGGCCCTGTGCCCGGGCTGGGTACGCACCGAGTTCCACGAGCGCGCCGGAATCAAGGCCACGTCGCTGCCCAGCATCGTGTGGATCGACGCCGAGACGCTGGTCCGCGGCGCCCTGGCGGACGCCGAGAAGGGCCGCTACATCTCGGTGCCGACGCTGAAGTGGAAGATCGCGTACTTCATCGCCGAGTACGGCCCGCGGGCGTTCACCCGGTGGTTCTCCCGCAAGCTGAGCGCCTCGCGGAAGCGGCACTGACGTGGCCCGAGACGTCGAGCCGGACAACTCCCGGTACACGTCGCGGCTGCAGGCCACCACCCGACAGACCGCGCAGATGCTGCTGCTCAAGCCTGCGCTGCTGAGACTGCTGCGGATCCATGTCCACGGCCTGGCGAACCTTGACAGCCTCGACGGCGCCTTCGTCGTCTTCGGCAACCACTCCTCCCACCTCGACGCCCCCCTCATCCTCAGCTCGATGCCCGGCCGGCTGTCGAAGTTCGTCGCCACCGGGGCCGCCGGGGACTTTTTCTTCGACAACTGGGTGAAATCGATGTCGATGTCGTTGTTCATGAACGCCTTCGCCGTCGACCGGGGTAAGGGCGGCAAGGGCAAGCGCGGCATGTCGGCGCAGCTGCTCAGCGAGGGCGTCCCCTTGCTGCTGTTCCCTGAGGGCACCAGATCGCGCACCGGCGCGATGGGGCCCTTCCTGCCGGGGGTGGCGTCGCTGTGCATCTCCCGCGGCGTGCCCGCGCTACCCGTCGCGCTGGTCGGCGCCTACGACGCCTGGCCGTCGCGGCAACGGCACCTGCCCAAGGGCCGCCCCGAGGTGCACGTCGTCTTCGGCCGCCCCATGGTCCCCTACCCGGGCGAGATCGCCCACGAGTTCAACGAGCGCATGCGTCGTCAGGTGCTGGAACTCCACGACACCACCGCGCGCGCCTACGGCAGGAAGACCCTGGCCGAGTTCGAGCGCACCGTGGCCCTCGAGAGCGCGGGGAAGACCCCGATCGCGGCCTTGGAGGACGACGCCAAACAGCAGGCAGACAAGCAGGAGGACCGATGATCGACGGCGTGAAGCAGCAGAAGTGGTGGGGCTGGGGCGAGGAGGGCAAGGCCTACCACCACGAGGACAAGCCGAAGTTCGCGCCGTTCGTGAAGAAGATGGTGGGCGTCGACATCACGGCGCCCGTGGCCCCCGTGCCGCCGTTCTCGTCGCTCGACGTCCCGGCGTCGCGCCTCAGCGACGCGCTGCGCGCCGACCTGGAGTCCGTCCTCGGCGCCGGGTTCGTGCAGACCGACGACGAGACCCGCGTGGTGCACGGCTTCGGCAAGGGCGTCCGCGACCTGCTCCGCGTGCGCTCCGGCCGGCTGAGCCGGCTGCCCGACGTCGTCGTCTACCCCGGCACGCAGCAGGAGGTCGAGCGCCTGGTCGACGCCGTCGTCGCCGCCGACGGCGTGCTCATCCCCTTCGGCGGCGGCTCGAACATCGTGGCGGCCCTGGAGGCCAAGCCCGACGAGCACCGCCAGGTGGTCAGCGTGAACCTCGGGCGCATGAACAAGGTGCTGGAGATCGACGAGGTGTCCGGCCTGGCGCACATCGAGGCGGGCGTCTTCGGCCCCGACATGGAGGATCAGCTGCGCGCGCGCGGCTGGACCATGGGCCACCACCCGGACTCGTTCGTGTGGTCGACGCTGGGCGGCTGGATCGCCACCCGGTCGTCGGGCATGCAGTCGGACAAGTACGGCGACATCGCCGACATCTGCCGCGGCCTCACCATGGTGATGCCGGGGCGCGTGCTCACGCTGCGGCCACTGCCGTCGACGTCGTCGGGGCCCAGCGTGCGCGAGATGGTCCTGGGCTCCGAGGGGCGCCTGGGCATCATCACGTCCGCGTGGGTCAACGTGCACCGCATCCCCGAGGTGCGCGAGCTCCAGGCGTACTTCTTCCCGACGTACGAGGACGGGCTGAAGGCCTGCCAGGAGATCGTCGAGTCGGACGCCGCCGTCATGATGGCGCGCGTCTCCGACGCCATCGAGACGCAATACATCATGGCCAACGGCAAGAAGTCGAGCCGCCTCGGATCGCTGTCGAGCAAGGCCATCCAGAAGATCATGCTCCAGAAGGGCTGGGATCTGGAGAAGATCGCCATGAGCTTCGTGGGCTTCGAGGGTTCGCCCACGCACGTGCGCTACGAGAAGGGCCTCGTGTCCAAGATCGTGCGCCGCCACGGCGGCATGGGCGTCGGCAAGGGCCCCGGGTCGCTGTACGACCAGAAGAAGTACGACACCCCCTACATCCGGGACTTCATGTTGGATCGCGGCCTCGTCGCGGACGTGTCGGAGACGTCGACGCCGTGGGCGTATGCCGAGCAGATCCACACGAACACCGTGGCGGCCTTCCAGCGGGCGATGGACGAGATCGGTGTGCGGGGCGTGGTGTTCTGCCACCTCAGCCACTCCTACCACTCGGGCGCCTGCCAGTACTTCACGTTCGCGATCGCCGATTCCTCCCCGGACGCGGAGAAGACCTACGACCACGCCAAGCGCGTCATCCAGCAGTCGTTCATGGACAACCACGGCACGGTGTCGCACCACCACGGCGTCGGCGAGGAGCACAGCCCCTGGATGGACCAGGACATCTCGCCGGCGGGCGTGTTCATCCAGCAGGCGCTGTTCGACGGCGTGGACCCGGGCCGCAACCTCAACCCGGGCAAGATCATCCACGAGGGCACCCCGGGCGTCTCGACGAACTCCACGGAGGCCTGAGCGTCCGCAGCCGGGCACCGCAGCGCGCGGGCTGACCCCCTCCCGGGGGTCGCTAAACTCGGCGCATGCTGACCGTGCTGTCGCCGGCGAAGTCGCTCGACTTCGAGTCCAGGCTCCCCACCCGCAAGCACAGCGAGCCGCGGCTGTTGGACGAGACGACGGCCCTCATCGACGTCATGCGCGGCAAGTCTCCGGCTGACATCGCGGCGCTCATGCACATCTCCGACGAGTTGGCCCACCTCAACGCCACCCGGTACGCCGAGTTCACGCCCGAGCACACCGCCGCCACCGCACGTCCGGCGGTGCTGGCGTTCAACGGGGACGTCTACCAGGGCATGGCCGCCGGTACGTTCGGGGAGCGCGACTTCACGGAGGCCCAGAAGACCGTGCGCATCCTGTCGGGGCTCTACGGCGTCCTGCGCCCCCTCGACCTCATCCAGCCGCACCGCCTGGAGATGGGCACGCGGCTGGCCACCGCGCGCGGCCGCAGCCTCTACGACTGGTGGGGCGGGAGGGTGACGGACCTGCTGCGCCGCGACCTCGACGACTCCCCCGGCTCGCCGGTGCTGGTCAACCTGGCCTCGCAGGAGTACTTCGGCGTGGTGGACACCGACGCGCTCGACGCCCGCGTCATCACCCCCCGCTTCGAGGACCGCGACCGGCAGGGCACGGCGCGTGTGGTGAGCTTCTACGCGAAGCGGGCCCGCGGCAGCATGGCCGCGTGGCTGGTCCGGCACCGGGTGCGCACCCCCGGACGCATCGTCGACTTCGCCGTCGACGGCTACACCTACGACGAGGCCCGCTCGACCCCGGACCATCCGGTGTTCGTGCGCTGAGGCTCGCCGCATGCTGACCCCTCCCACCGGCCGGTGCGGGGGTGTTCTACGCTACGCGGGTCACATCAACCTCGCTCCCTGAAGGGAGGCACATGTCTGAACCGAAGCTCGCGACGCGAGAGGTCTTCAGCTCGCGCAACGTCTTCATCCTCGCCGCGATCGGCTCCGCCGTCGGCCTGGGCAACATCTGGCGGTTCCCGTACGTCGCCTACACCAACGGCGGCGGCGCGTTCGTCATCCCCTACCTGGTCGCCCTACTGACCGCCGGTATCCCGCTGCTGTTCTTCGACTACGCGCTGGGGCACCGCTACCGCTCCGCCCCGCCGCTGGCGCTGCGCCGCGCCGGGAAGAAGTGGACCGAGGCCCTCGGCTGGTGGCAGGTGCTGGTCTGCTTCGTCATCGGCGTCTACTACGCCGCGATCCTGGCGTGGGCCGCCATGTACTTCTTCTTCTCCTTCACCGAGGCCTGGGGCGCCGACCCCGGGGCCTTCCTCATGGGCGAGTTCCTCCAGGTGGCTGAGACCCCGGGCGTCGGCTTCGACTTCGTGCCCCAGGTCGCGATCCCCATGCTCGTCGTGTGGATCCTCACGATCGGCGTCATCGCGCTCGGCGTGAAGCGCGGCATCTCGCGCGCCAACGTCGTCATGATCCCGCTGCTGCTCGTGATGTTCCTCATCCTCGTCGTCCAGGCGGTGACCCTGCCCGGCGCCGTCGACGGCCTCAACGCCTTCTTCACGCCCAACTGGGCGGCGCTCGGCGATCCGGCGGTGTGGGCCGCGGCCTACGGCCAGATCTTCTTCTCGCTGTCGGTCGGCTTCGGCATCATGATCACCTACTCGTCGTACCTGCGCCGGCGCACCAACCTGGCCGGCTCGGGCCTCGTGGTCGGCTTCGCGAACTCCGGGTTCGAACTCCTTGCCGGCATCGGCGTGTTCGCCACCCTGGGCTTCCTCATGCAGTCCACCGGGCAGAGCATGGAGGACGTCGCCGCCGGCGGCATCGGCCTGGCGTTCGTCGCCTTCCCGAGCATCGTCTCGTCGACGGGCATCGGCCCCCTGCTGGGCGTGCTCTTCTTCGCGTCGCTGGTCTTCGCGGGGTTCACCTCGATGATCTCGATCGTCGAGGTGGTCGTCGCCGCGATCCAGGACAAGCTGGGCCTGGGGCGTCTCCAGTCGACGCTCGTCGTCGGCCTGCCGATGGCGGCCGTGTCGATGCTGCTGCTGCCCACCACCACCGGGCTGTACTTCCTCGACATCACCGACGAATTCATCAACAAGTTCGGCATCCTCGCGGGCGCATTCGCCATGGTCGTGGCCGTGGCCTGGGTGTTGCGGAAGCTGCCGCTGCTGCAGAGCCACGTGGACCGCGTCTCCAGCGTCCGGTTCGGCCGCGTGTGGCTGGTCCTCATCGGCATCGTCGTGCCGGTCGTCCTCGGCTACATCCTCATCACCGAGATCATCTCCAAGGTGACGACGCCCTACGGCGGCTACCCGACCGGCCTGCTGGCCGTGTTCGGCTGGGGCATGGTCGTGTTGACGATCATCGGCGCGATCGCGCTCGCCGCCACGCCGTGGAAGCGGGCCACCATCACGCATGTCGACGAGGACGCTCTCGACACCAAGTACGAGGAGATCATGGCGAAATGACCACCACTGCTCTGATCATGATGATCGTCGCGATGCTCACACTCTGGGGCGGCCTGGCCGCCGCGATCGTGCACCTCGTGCGCTCCCCCGAGGTGATCGTCGACGAGGGCGACGACTGACACGGGTTCTCACACGTGACGGGGCCGGGGCGACCGATGAGTCGCCCCGGCCCCGTTGCATGTCGGTCAGTAGCCGGTGGTGGCGAACAGGCCGATCATGAACACGAACCACACGACGATCAGCACGACCGACACGATCTGCAGGATGCTGAGAATCTTGCCGATGAGGTAACCGATCTTCAGCTGTCCGTCCCACTGGTAGGGGGCGCCGGCCTCGATGTCCTTCTTCGCCTGCCCGCCCATGTACCACGCGACGAACGGCACGACGGGGACGAAGAAGCCGAGGATGGCGAGGATCAGGACCGTCGTGGCCTGCGGGTGCTCGGGCTGGAGCTGGCCGTAGCCGTACGCGGGCTGGCCGTAGCCGCCGTAGGGCGCGGGGCTCTGCGCGTAGGGATCCTGCCCGTACGAGGCGCCGTAGGGTCCTTGGCCGTAGGGGGCCTGGCCCGGCTCGGTGGGGTACTGGCCGTACTGCGGGGCGTCGGGGGCGCTGGAGGGATACGCGGGCGACGCACCGTAGGGCTGCGCGTATCCCGGCTGCGCCGGCTGGCCGTACCCCGGCTGCTCAGGCTGACCGTAGCCGGGCTGCGCCGGCTGGCCGTACCCCGGCTGTGCCGGCTGACCGTAGCCGGGCTGCGCCGGCGTGGCGTAGGGATCCGAGGCCTGCGGCTCCGGCGTCGGTTGGGAGTCGGGCTGTCGGAATCCGGGCTGCTCGGACATGGTTCCTCCTGAGAATCGGCTCGTCCACGATTGTCGCGGATGGGGGGTCCATCCGTCACGCATCCTGCCGCGACAGGCCGAAGCTGCCGGACGCGACGACGCCGGGCCGGTCGTCCACCCGGCCCGGCGTCGATGGTCGCGTCAGCGCTGCTTGAGCACCGCCTTCGCCGCCGCGAACCGGGCGATCGGCACGCGGAACGGGGAGCAGCTGACGTAGTTGAGTCCGACCGAGTTGAAGAACTCGATCGAATCCGGGTCGCCGCCGTGCTCACCGCACACGCCGGTCTTGAGCGTCGGCTTGACCGACCGGCCCTTCTCCACACCCATCCGCACGAGCTGGCCGACGCCCTCGACGTCGATCGACTCGAACGGGTTGCGCTCGAGCACCCGGTCCATCACGTACTGGGTGAGGAAACCGTTCTCGGCGTCGTCCCGGGAGATGCCGATGGTGGTCTGGGTGAGGTCGTTGGTGCCGAACGAGAAGAAGTCGGCATGTTCGGCGATCTTGTCCGCGACCAGCGCCGCACGCGGCAGCTCGATCATGGTGCCGACCGTGTACTCGAGCGTCCGGCCGGCCTTCGCCAGTTCGTCCTCGACCGCCGCGACCACGACCGCCCGCTGCGCGTCCAGTTCCTGCGTCAGCGCCACGAGCGGGATCATGATCTCGACGCCGACCGTCTCGCCCTCGCGGTCCAGGACGGCCAGCGCGGCGCGCACGATGGCGCGGGCCTGCATGTCCGGGATCTCGGGGTAGAGCATGGCCAGCCGGCAGCCGCGGGTGCCGAGCATCGGGTTCTGCTCGTGCAGCCGCTTGACCTGCGCCAGGGTCGCGCGGGCCTCGCCCAACTCCTGCTCGTCGCCGCCCTGGAGCTCCAGCCGCTGCACCAGCAGCGACTGCTCGACGAGGTTGGGCAGGAACTCGTGCAGCGGGGGATCGAGCAGACGGACCGTGACGGGCAGGCCCTTCATGGCGGTGAAGATGCTCTCGAAGTCTGTCTGCTGCATCGGCAGGATCTCGGCCAGGGCGGCGGAACGCTGCTCCGGCGTCTCGGCGAGGATCATCTTGCGCACGGCCGGGAGGCGGTCCTGCGCCATGAACATGTGCTCGGTGCGGCACAGCCCGATGCCCTCGGCGCCGAGCTCGCGCGCCTTCGAGGCGTCCTCGAAGTTGTCGGCGTTGGCCCTCACCCCGAGGTTGCGGACCTCGTCGGCCCACTGCACGACCCGCTGGAAGTCCTCGTTGATCTGCGGCGGGATGAGGTCGAGCGCCTCGCCGTAGACGAGGCCCTCGGTGCCGTCGAGGGTGATGACATCGCCCTCGCGGATCACGCGGTCGCCGATGGTGAGCGTCTTGCCCACGGGGTCGATCCGGATGCCCTGGGCGCCCGCGACGCAGGGCTTGCCCATGCCGCGGGCCACGACCGCCGCGTGCGACGTCATGCCGCCATGCGCCGTGAGGATGCCCTGGGCGACGATGACCCCGTGGATGTCGTCGGGCGTGGTCTCGAACCGCACGAGCACGACCGGCTCGCCGCGACCGCCGCGCTCGGCTGCGGTGTCGGCGTCGAAGACGACCTCACCGACGGCGGCGCCGGGCGAGGCGGGCAGGCCCTGCGCGATGGCGTCCTTGCCGTGGCTGGGGTCGATGGCCGGGTGGAGCAGCTGATCGAGCTGTGCGGGCTCGATGCGCAGCAGCGCCTCCTCCTGGGAGATGACGCCCTCGTCGACGAGGTCCGACGCCACCTTGAGGGCCGCGGCTGCCGTGCGCTTCCCGTTGCGGGTTTGCAGCAGGTAGAGCTTGCCGTTCTCGACGGTGAACTCCATGTCCTGCATGTCCTTGTAGTGCTGCTCCATCTTGTGCATCGTCGCGATGAGCTCGTCGTAGGCCTCGGGCAGCACCTCCTTCATCTCCTCCAGCGGCCGCGGGGTGCGGATGCCGGCCACGACGTCCTCGCCCTGCGCGTTGACGAGGAACTCGCCGTAGAGCGCCTTCTCACCGGTGGAGGGGTTGCGGGTGAAGCAGACGCCCGTGGCGGAGGTGTCGCCGCGGTTGCCGAACACCATCTGCATGATGTTGACGGCGGTGCCGAGGTCGGCCGGGATGTTGTTCGCGCGGCGGTACACCTCGGCGCGGGGGTTCAGCCACGACTTGAACACGGCGTCGATGGCGCGGTTCAGCTGCTCCACGGGGTCCGACGTCCACTCGCCGCCCAGGTGCTCGTTGGAGATCTCCTTGAACGTCCCGACGAGCTGCTTGAGGTCCTCGGCGCTCAGGTCCGTGTCCTGCGCGACGCCGCGCGCGTGCTTGAGCTCGCTGAGCGCGTCCTCGTAGAGGTGCTGCGGCACGCCCTCGACGACCTCGCCGTACATCTGGATGAAGCGGCGGTAGCAGTCCCACGCGAAGCGTTCGTTGCCGGACTCGGCCGCGACCGCCTCGACGGACTCGTCGGAGATGCCGAGGTTGAGGATGGTGTCCATCATGCCGGGCATGGAGTGGACGGCGCCGGAGCGGACGGACACGAGCAGCGGCTTCTCGGTGCCGCCGAGCGTGCGGCCCGTGCGCTCCTCGAGGCGCTTGAGCCCCTCGGCCACCTGATCGGCCAGGCCCTCGGGCCACTCGCCGCGGCGCTTCATGGTCTGGACGCACGCCGTCGTCGTCACCGTGAAGGCGTCGGGGACCGGGACCCCGACGCGGTTCATCTCGGCGACGCCGGCGCCCTTACCGCCGAGAAGGTGACGCATCGTGGCGTCACCTTCCGAGAGGTCGTAGATGTAACGATCGTCACTCATGCTGGGGATATCTCCTTCGACAACACCCTGGGGACCTCGATGTCCCCTTCCGCGGACCAGACTAGACCCGCCACAGAACACGCGCGGGCTAGGGGTGAAGTTCACGGCCGGTAGTGCGATCCCGCCCGGACGATGCCCGGCGGGCGGCGCAGGCGCGCCCCCACTTTCCGCGCCCGCTCGTCGACGATGTCGGTGATCCGCGAGGCCGCCTCCTCGATCGCCACCCCCGTGGTGTCGATGACCGGGCAGCCGAGCTTGCGGTGCCAGCGGCCGATCTCGTCGAGCTCGTCGTAGATCTTGACGAGGTCCGCGTAGCCGTCCTTGGTGCCGAAGCCTCCCATGCCCTTGACCCGCTGACCGCGGATCAGCAGGAGGCGCTCGGCGTCCATCGTGAGGCCGACGATGCGCCACCGCTCCAGCTCGAAGAGTTCCGAGGGCGGCTGGATCCCCGGCACGAGTGGCACGTTGACCGCCTTGTACCCCAGGTAGGCCAGGTAGATCGACAACGGCGTCTTCCCGGATCGCGACGGCCCGACCAGGCAGATGTCGCACTCCTTGAGCGCTGCCGGGATGGAGCCGTCGTCCATGCGGACGGCGAAGTCGATGGCCGCCATCCGGACGAAGTACTCGGCCTCCACCCCCGGCGGCCGCATCGCCACCTGATCCGCCTCGATGCCGGTGATCCGCTCGAGCGCGTGCATGGCGTCGGTCATGAGGTCGGCGAAGGGGATGTCGGCGTCGCGGCAGAAGTTGCGCACCAGGTCGGCCAGCTCCTCGTTGACCAGCGTGAAGAAGACCGCGGCCGGGGCCGCGCTGTCGCGGACCGCCTCCAGGGCGCGCAGGAGCGCCGCCGTCGAGTTCATCTTGCGGTGGCGGACGATGCTGAACTCGCGGGTGGGGAACTGGGTGATCGCGGCCCGGGCGATGCGGGCCGCGGTCTCCCCGGTCGAGTCGGCGATGATGTGGATCTCCAGCGGCTCTGCTGACATGGTCCACACTCTAGGCCCCGGGTCAGGCGGAGGCGACGCGGCGGCGTATCCCCTCGGCGTACTGCTCCGCCTCGAGCCCGGCCACGAGGTGCCAGACGTTCGGCGCCACGCGGACCGCGCCCGCCAGACCGGCGCGCTGCAGCGCCTCGACGTCGACGAGCGAGTCGTCCTTCACCCCGACACGCACGCGCGTCTCGGCGATCCACTCGACGCCGTCGATGTTCTCCTCGCCGCCCAGTGCGGTCACCCACTGGCGGGCCTGGTTGACCTGCACGTCGTCGACGACGATGACCCGCGGCTCGGGCGTCGGCTCCGCGACGGCGTCCACGCCGCCGCGACGGGCCGCGGCCTTCTGCTCAGCCGTGCGGTAGTCGGTGAAGATCACCAGCAGCATCGACGTGAGGAACGCGGCGCCGATCGCCAGCGCGTAGAGCCCGATATTGTCGAAGGCTGGGATGGTGAGCAGGGACGTGAAGACGAAGGCGCTGGTCTTCAGACCACCGCCGAAGCCGATGATGACGCCGCCGACCAGGCAGCCGGCCAGCAGGCGTGGGTAGATCTTCTTGAACCGCAGGTGGATGCCGTAGAGGCTCGGTTCCGAAATGCCGCCGAGGAGACCGGCTGCCAGCGCGCCGGTGGCCGTCTGCCGCATTTGGATGTCGCGGTCCCTCCAGGCTAGGAACAGGACGCCGGCGGTGGCGCCGAAGCACGCGAAGTTCCAGGCGCCCATGGGGCCCTGGATGTAGTCGAAGCCGTTCTGGGAGATGTTGAGCAGCATGATGGCGTTGATGGGCCAGTGCAGGCCCAGCGGCACCATGAACGGGTACGCGAGCGGGATGACGATGGCGAAGATGAACGGCGAGAAGCTGTTGATCGCCTGCAGCACCGAGGCCAGCCCCGCGCCGACGTACACGCCGATGGGGCCGATGAGGAAAGCCGTCAGCGGCAGCATGATCAGCATCGACAGGAACGGCACGAAGATGAGATGCAGGTTCTCGGGGATGATCCGCTTGAGGATCCGGTAGAGGGGGCCGAGGACGGCCGCCATCAGCAGCGGCGGGAAGACCTGCGACGAGTAGTTGAAGATGGTCAGCGGCACGCCGAAGATGTCGATGAGCGTGACCTCGCTGCCGGCGACCGTCGCCTGGTAGGCCTCCCCGATCCCGCCCAGCGCCGTGAACCCCGGCAGCATCACCAGGCCCATGATGGCGAAGCCCACCCACGGATCCGCGCCGAGCTTCTTGGACGCGTTGTACGCCACCATCAGGGGCAGGAACACGAACACCGACTGCCACAGCAGGTTCATGAACTGCCACGACGGCGGGAGCGTGACCCGCGGGTCGGCCCAGTTCCCGATCACGCCCAGGGTGCTCATCAGCGACATGAACGTGATGAACAGCGAGGCGCCGAGCAGGGCCCCGAGGATCGGGCGGAAGGAGTCCGACAAGAACTCGAAGAACGAGTCGATCCAGTCGAACCGGCCCCGGACGCCGCCCGCCCGCGCCGCGGCCTTGATCTCCTCGTCGCTGAGCGGCTTCTGATCGGCCATCTCCGGCAGGGAGTTGATCTCGTTGTAGACGTTCTGCACGGCGCCGCCGATGATCACCTGGAAGCGTTCGCCGGACTGCGGGACCGCGCCCATGACGCCCTTGATGGACTCGACGGTGGGCACGTCGACTCCCGAGGCGTCGCGCAGCTGGAAGCGCAGCCGGGTGGCGCAGTGGCTGAGCGAGACGATGTTGCCCGCCCCCCCGACGGCCTGGACGATGTCGTGTGCAGTGCTCATGACCGGATCCCTCTCAGCTCTCGTCCATGGGCACGAGGGCCCGGACTTCTTGCGGGGTGGAGCAGGAGACCGCGCGGGCGGCCAGGTCTCGACAGGTAGCGAGGTCGTAGGCGCGGACCATGGCCTTGACGGCGGGGATGGCCGGGATGGAACAGCTCAACTCGTCCACCCCCAGGCCGACGAGGATCGGCACGGCCTGGGGATCCGATGCGACGGACCCGCAGACCCCCAGCCACTTGCCGCGCGCGTGCAGCGCCTCGGCGGCACCGCCGATGAGCGTGAGGATCGCCGGGTTGCAGGGGTCGACCTGGGCCGCGAGCTTGGGATGCCCCCGGTCCATGGCGAGGGTGTAGCTCGTGAGGTCGTTGGTCCCGACGCTGAAGAAGTCGCAGCCGTCCTCCGCGGCGAACTGTTTCGCCATGACGGCCACGGACGGCACCTCCATCATGATCCCGACGCTGACGTGTGCGTCCGGCGCGTGAGCCGCGCGCTCCTCGTCGACGATGGCCTTCGTGCGGCGCCAGTCGTCGATCGTGGCGATCATCGGGAACATGACATGCAGCGCGGCGCCCTCGTCCGCCGCGGCGAGGATGGCGCGCAGCTGTGTGCGCAGGACCTCCGTCTGTTCGAGTCCGACGCGGACGCCGCGCACCCCGAGGAACGGGTTCTCCTCCTTCGGGATCGGCAGGTAGGCGAGCGGCTTGTCGCCTCCGACGTCGAGTGTGCGGATGACCAGGGGCTGCCCGGGCCGCAGCGCCCGTGCGCAGTCGGCGTAGACCGCGGCCTGCTCCTCCTCCGTGGGTGCGGTGGCGCGGCCCATGAACACGAACTCGCTGCGCAGGAGGCCGACGCCCTCCGCGCCCGTGGCCATGGCCCGGCGCGCGTCCTCGACGCCGCCGATGTTGGCGACGACCGCGACCTGATGACCGTCCCGGGTCACCGCGGGCTCGTCCTGGCGGGCCTCTTCCTCGGCCTTGCGCTGCGCCAGGCGCTCCTGACGGACGCGGATCTGCGCCACGTCGTCATCGGTGACGTTCATCCTCAGCGACCCGGCGGTCCCGTCGAGCACCACCAGGGCACCGTCGGCGATGTCCATGGCCCGCTCTTCGATGCCGGCCACCGCCGGGATGTCGAGCGAACGGGCGATGATGGCCACGTGGCTCGACGCGCCGCCGCTCGTGGTGGCGAACCCCACGACCCGGGTGCGGTCCAGCTGGGCGGTGTCCGACGGGGTGAGGTCCTCGGCGATGAGGATGCAGTTATCGGGCAGCTCCGCCCGCTCGGCGCGCTGGCCGGTGAGCTCCTCGAGCACGCGCTGGCCGACGTCGCGGACGTCGTTCGCGCGACCCGCCAATACCTCGTTGCTCAGCCCCGACAGTTGCTCGGCGAACGTCGTGAACGCACCGCGCCAGGCGAAGGGGGCGGACTTGCCCTTGTCGATGGCGCTGCCGGCCAGGTCGAGCAGGTCCGGGTCGGCGAGGATCTCCTGGTGCGCCGCGAAGATGGCGGCCTTGTCGGGTGACGACTCGTCCTGCAGCCGCCTCTCCAGCGCGGACAGGTCCAGCAGCGCCCGGTCGATGGCCGCGTTGAGCTTGCGGCGCTCGATGTGGTGGTCGTCGGCCACCTCGTCGACGACGATGTCGTCGCGGCGCAGCTGTACGACCCGGCCGATTCCCAGGCCGGGCGAGGCGGCGACCCCCAGCAGGAGGTTCCAGTCCCCGGACCGGGGCCCCGCCGGCTCCGGCACGGCTGCCACGGCATCGGGTTCCGGCTCCACGACGCCGCGGCGGGCCGTCGCCTCCTCGGTGGGCAACGGGGGGCAGTCCTCGCCGAGCCCGTCGCGCACCGCCTGCGCGAGCGCGGAGACGGCCTCCTCCGCGTCCGGGCCGTGGGCGGTGAACGTCACCTTCTCGCGGTAGCCGACGGCCATGCCCATGACCGACACGATCGATTTGGCGTTGGCGGAGTCGTCCCCGCGCCTCAACCGCACGTCGGAGTGGAACTGCTTCGCCAGCGCGGCCAGCGTGGCCGCCGGGCGCGCGTGGATGCCGGTGGGGTTCGGGACGAGGACCGCGTCCGAGGCGGCGGCCCGGGCCGCCCCGGAGGACTCGCCGGCCCCGTCGGCGGGGTCGGCCAGCACAACGGTGGCGACGACGTCGATACCTGCCGTGACCAGCCCCGTCGCCGCGTCGATGCGGGCCACGACCTCCGAGTTGGTGATGACGATCTGCGTGAGCAGACTCTTGGCCTTGCGGCCCACCTCGTCGAGGTCGAACTCGATGAGCGGGTCACCGGCGGCGACCCGGGCGCCCTCCCTCACCCGGGGGTGGAATCCCTCCCCGACGAGCCGGACGGTGTCGAGGCCGATGTGCATGAGGATCTCGAGGCCGTCGTCGCTGCGGACCGTGACCGCGTGCCCGGACGGCTGTACGTCGACCACCTCGCCGAAGACCGGCGAGAGCAGCACGTTGCTGAGCGGGTCGATGGAGATCCCGTCGCCCACCATCTTGCGGGCGAACACCGGGTCGGGCACCTGGTCCAGCGGCACCAACACGCCGGTGAGCGGAGCCACGAGCGACAGCGTCGTGATCGGGTTTGCACTCATGCCTGCCCCCTTCAGCCACGCCGGAGGGACCGGGGATCGAGCTCGCCGGCGAGACCGTCTGATGGCTCGCAGCGTATAGCGTGAACGGGGCCACGGGGGGCGAAACCCCTACCAGCGACTCCATCGGCCACGAACTCCCCCTCCCCCCTGTCGGGCCCGTGCCCGCGGTACTACGCTGGGTCGCACCAGGGCACCGCAGGCGTTGCCCGGTCGATCAGGAGGTCAGTCATGGACACCATGGAGGAAACCACCGAACCGAGAAGCGTGAAGGTGACCCGCGTGGTCGACCATCCGCTCGACAGCGTCTGGGCGGTCCTCATGAAACCCCACGGAGCAGAGGCACTGCTCGGCGAGGGCGGCAATCTGGGCAACAAGGGCGAGGACTGGCGGGCCGCCGATGGCACCTACGGAGTCACCCGGAGCTTCCACCCCAAGGAACAGATCCGCTTCTCCTGGCACGCCAGCGACGGCGCGCCGCGGACCCTCGTGGACCTGCACATGCGTCCGAGCGGCGCCGCCACCGAGCTGGAACTGGTGCACGACCACCTGCCTCAGGACGCCGACACCGACGCGCTCGCGCAACGCTGGCGGTCGGCCCTCGAACGCATCGAGAGCGCCGCATCCTGACATGTTCCACTGGCCCGGGAGACCTCCCGGGCCAGCTCCTTGTCGTGAGCCGGGCCGGCACCGTGGCCGCCTGACTTTGTTCTAACCAACCCCCGGACAATCCATCTACTACCGTGCGTAGGATGACCGGTGACGGCGGCTTACCGCTGACCTGTTTCAGAGGAGAAGAGGTCGAGATGCAGTTGACAGCATCCGAACGTAAGGCCACACGCCGCCTGCCCCGGTGGGGCGGGGTGGCGCTGGCATCCATGACAGCACTCTGGCTCACCGCGTGCCAGAACGACGGCCCGGCCCCGGGCGAACACCAGGTGGGCGGCGAGGCCAACCTCCAGCTGCCGGATCTCGGCAGCGTCACCTTCTTCGGGCTCCCCGGCGACGTCCTGCTCGGACTTGGGTTGATCGTCTGCGCGCTCGGCCTGGCGTTCGGCGTCATGACCTACACGCAGCTGCGCCGCATGCCGGCGCACGCGGCCATGCGCGAGATCTCCGAGCTCATCTACACCACCTGCAAGACCTACCTCAAGCAGCAGGGCCGATTCCTCCTGCTGCTGTGGGCCTTCATCGCGACGATCATCGTCATCTACTACCTGTTCCTAGTGGGGTTCAGCGTCGGGAAGACCGCGGTGGTCATCCTGTTCTCGCTCATCGGCATGGCCGGCAGCTACGGCGTCGCGTGGTACGGCATCCGCGTCAACACGCTCGCCAACTCCCGCACCGCCTACGGCGCCCTGACCGGCAAGCCCTACCCCGCGCACGACATCCCGCTGCGGTCCGGCATGAGCATCGGCATGGTGCTCATCTCCGTCGAACTGGCGATGATGCTCATCATCCTGGTGTTCCTGCCCGGCGAGATCGCCGGCGCGTGCTTCATCGGGTTCGCGATCGGTGAGTCGCTCGGCGCGTCGGCGCTGCGCATCGCCGGCGGCATCTTCACCAAGATCGCCGACATCGGCGCCGACCTCATGAAGATCGCCTTCAAGATCAAGGAAGACGACGCCCGCAACCCCGGCGTGATCGCCGACTGCACCGGCGACAACGCCGGCGACTCCGTCGGCCCCTCCGCCGACGGGTTCGAGACCTACGGCGTCACGGGCGTCGCGCTCATCACCTTCATCCTGCTCGGCGTGCCCGACCAGACGATGCAGATCACGCTGCTCGTGTGGCTGTTCGTCATCCGCACCATCATGGTCATCGCCTCCGGCGCCTCGTACTTCATCAACGGCGCCCTCACCCGCGCCCGCTACGGCAATGCCGACGAGATGGACTTCGAGCGCCCGCTCACCAGCCTGGTGTGGCTCACCTCCCTGGTCTCGCTGGGCCTGACGTTCCTCACCTCGGCGCTGCTGCTGGGCGGCCAACCGGACGGCCTGTGGTGGAAGCTGTCGCTCATCGTGTCCTGCGGCACCCTGGCCGGCGCGCTGATCCCCGAGCTGGTCAAGGTGTTCACCTCGACCAACGCCAAGCACACCCGCGAGGTCGTCATCTCGGCCAACAAGGGCGGAGCCTCGCTGGGCATCCTGTCCGGGTTCGTCGCCGGCAACTTCTCCGCCTACTGGCTGGGGCTGGCGATCGCCGGCCTCATGGCCATCGCCTACTGGATCTCCACCATGGGCCTGGCCGCTCTGATGCTGGCGCCAGCCGTGTTCGCCTTCGGTCTGGTCGCGTTCGGCTTCCTCGGCATGGGGCCGGTCACGATCGCGGTCGACTCCTACGGGCCGGTCACGGACAACGCGCAGTCGGTGTTCGAGCTGTCGACCATCGAGGAGATCCCCGGCATCCACGAGGAGCTCGAGCGGGACCTCGGCCAGAAGCCGGACTTCGAGCGCGCCAAGTACCTCCTCGAGGCCAACGACGGTGCCGGCAACACGTTCAAGGCCACCGCCAAGCCGGTCCTCATCGGCACGGCGGTCGTCGGGGCGACCACGATGATCTTCTCGATCATGATGGGCCTGACGGGCGGGCTGGAGCACGACGTCGAGAAGCTGTCGCTGCTGCACGCACCCTTCCTGCTCGGCCTGCTGGTCGGCGGCGCGGTGATCTACTGGTTCACCGGGGCCTCGACGCAGGCGGTCACCACGGGCGCCTACCGGGCCGTGGAGTTCATCGCGGCGAACATCAAGCTCGACGGTGTCACGCGGGCCAGCGCCGAGGACTCGTCGCGCGTGGTCCAGATCTGCACGCAGTACGCGCAGCGGGGCATGTTCAACATCTTCCTGGGCATCTTCTTCTCCACGCTCGCGTTCGCGTTCATCGAGCCGTTCTTCTTCATCGGGTACCTCATCGCGATGGCGTTGTTCGGCCTCTACCAGGCGATCTTCATGGCCAACGCCGGTGGCGCCTGGGACAACGCGAAGAAGCTCGTCGAGGTCGACCTGCACGCGAAGGGCACTGCGTTGCACGACGCGACAATCGTGGGCGACACCGTCGGCGATCCGTTCAAGGACACCTCCTCGGTCGCGCTCAACCCGGTGATCAAGTTCACGACCCTGTTCGGGCTCCTCGCCGTCGAGCTGGCCGTGAGCCTGAGCGCGCAGAACGGCAGCGGGCTGACCACCGCGCTGGCGGCCGTGTTCTTCCTCGCCTCCGCGTACTTCGTCTACCGCTCCTTCTACAACATGCGGATCGGCGAGTCGCTGGAGGACATCAAGGTCGACGAGGCGCTGACGGTCGGCTGACCCTCACCAGTGGTCGACAGGGCCAGGGGCATCGCGCCTCTGGCCCTTCGGCTTGTCCGGTGCGAGACTGGCCGTGACGAAAGGGGTCACCCATGGGCAGTGTCGTGCATTTCGAGATCCACGCCGAGGACGTCCCCCGGGCCGTGGCGTTCTATGTCGCGGCGTTCGGCTGGCAGACGGAGGACTGGAGCAGCTTCACCGGCTCCCCCTACATCGGCCTCACCACCCACGAGGAGGGGCAGCCGGGGATCAGCGGGGCCGTCACGCAGCGCGAGGGCGCCAATCCCCCCGCCGGTAGCACCGTGCAGGGGGCGGTTCTGACGGTGGAGGTCGACGACTTCGACGCCGTCGCACGTCGCATCGAGGAGGCCGGCGGGACGGTCGCGATGCCCAAGTTCCCGTTGACCGGCATGGCGTGGCAGGGCTACTTCGTCGACACCGAGGGCAACGTCTTCGGCATCCATCAGCCGGACGAGACCGCCGGGGTGTAGCGGTCGAGAATCCGGCCGTAGCTATGCGGCCCTGGCGGGCGTACCGTTGAACCATGCGACGCACAGCAGCCGCGACAGCCGCGGTGGTGCTGCTGCTCGCCGGCTGTACGGACGGCACCTCCCCGGGTCCGGCGCAGCCGACCGGCTCCACCTCCGCCCCCGCCGCCTCGCCCACCACACCTGATCCCACGACGGCCCCGGCCGATCCGTCCACGACGTCGGCCTCCCCCACCGACTCGTCGACGGGTCCGCCGGGGACCACCACCCCACCCGCGGGCCCCACCGCGTCTCCCTCCTCACCCACCCCAGACGACGTGGACCCGGCTCTCCACCCGTGGCAGACCGGACCCACCCGCCAGGATCCCCCTGCCGGTGCGCCGGCAGTCGGCCAAGAGATCGTGGGCGTGCGGACCGGGCTGCACGACGGCTACGACCGGGTGGTGTTGGACCTGTCCGGCAGCGACCCCATCCTGGGCTGGTTCGCGGGCTTCACCGACGAGGCGGTGCAGGACCCCACGGGAGAGCCGATGGACGTCGAGGGGGACGCGTTCCTGCAACTGGGCGTCTTCGGGATCGACTGGACCACGGACGCGCCCGATCGCTACTCGGGCGCCCCTGTCGACGGGGAGGGTCTCGAGGTGGTGAAGGAGGTGGTGTTCGGCGGGCTCTTCGAGGCCCAGCAGCAGATCCTGATCGGCTTGGACGACGAGACGGCCTACCGCGTCTTCGCGCTGTCGGACCCGGCCCGGATCGTCGTCGACATCCAGCACGACTAGTCGTGCCCGCACCGCTCGCTGAGGTCGCGCCAGCCTCGCTCGCTGAGGTCGCGCCAGCCTCGCTCGCGAAGGTCGCGCCTGTCCGTCCGCTGAGGTAGCGACCACCCGTTCGCTGAGGTCGCGCCCGACGGCGAAGCCGTCCGGGCGAGTCTCGAAGTCGACGCCGCAGGCGTCGATCCCCCGAGCGCAGCACGGATGGCAGCCGTACTCGGGCTCGGGGGCGGTCTAGGGCGTTGATGGCGGAGTTCGACGGCGTGTCGTGCCGGTGGGGGCGGTCCGTTCGCTGAGGTCGCGCCCGACGGCGAAGGCGTCCGGGCGAGTCTCGAAGCCGACGCCGCAGGCGTCGATCTCCTGACCACCGCTCCTGAGGTCGCGCCCACCCGTTCGCTGAGGTCGCGCCCGACGGCGAAGCCGTCCGGGCGAGTCTCGAAAGCCGACGCCGCAGGCGTCGATCTCTTGACCACCGCTCCTGAGGTTGAGCCGGCATCGCTTGCTGAGGTCGCGCCCGACGGCGGAGCCGTCCGGGCGAGTCTCGAAGCCGACGCCGCAGGCGTCGATCCGTGACCGAACCGCCGATCCGAAATTGTCAGTGGCCCCCGCAATAATAGGTCACATGAGCGACTTACGGGATCTCGGGCAGCGATACTTCGCCGCGCTCTGGGACGCCGTCGGCACGCTCGACGGCGACGCCACCGCCGCGGTCGACCGGCTGAGTGGGCTGGTCACGGCAGTCACGGAAGCCGAAGCCCAGCTCGCCGGTCTCCGCCTCCACCTGCTGCATGAGGCGAAGCTGGCCGCGGCGGAGGCCGTGATCGATGGGGTGCGGCAGTCGGTGCGCACCACCCCCGCGCAGGCCACTGCGAGTCTCCGGCTTGCGCAGGATCTGTGTGACCGGTTTCCGCTGATCGGCGCAGCCTTGAACGACGGCTCGATCTCGCTGGCGCAGGCCGACGCCATCGTCACGGGCTTGCGGAAGCTGCCCGGGCGATTGACCCGGGCGGAGTTGACGCGTTGCGAGGCGGAGATCCTGCAGCACGTCGACACCCTGGGCCCCTCGGAGTTGCGGGTGTTGGCGGCTCGTCTGGTGGAGATCATCGACCCCGAAGCATCGGACGCGGATGACGCGAAGCGCTTGGCGCGGGAGGAAGTGGCGGCGCATCGGGGTCGGTTCCTGCGGCTGGCGCCGGACTATCACGGGTCGATGCGCATCACCGGACAGTTGCCGGTCGCAGACGCAGCGTTGTTGATTGCGCAACTGGACGCCTTGATGCCGGACGCCTCTACCTACACCTCCGCCGGTGAGGCCGCGTCACGGGACGCGCGCCGGGCGGATGCGCTGGTCCTGCTGACCCAGAAGGCCGCCTCCAGTGGTGCGCTGCCCAGGCATGGTGGGGATCGCCCGCAGGTGCACGTCACCCTCGACCTCGACACCCTCAAGCAGGGCCTCGGGAAGGCCTGCCTGATCGGTCTCGACGACGTCGACGGCCTGTCTGCCGGCGAGGTGCGCCGGTTGGCGTGTGACGCCGGCATCATCCCCGTCGTGCTGGGCGGGCCATCCCGGCTGCTGGATGTGGGCCGGACCTACCGCATGTTCACTCCCGGCCTGCGGGCAGCGCTGGTGCAGCGCGACGGTGGGTGCGCGTTCCCGGGCTGCACCGCGACCCCGGCGTGCTGTGAGGCGCATCACATCGTCCCGTGGTGGCAGGGCGGTGAGACCCGGCTTGGGAACGGCGTCTTGCTCTGTCCGCACCATCACCGCCTGGTGGAGCCCGACCCGTTGCAGTCCGAGGCCTCGCAGTGGCGGGTGGATCTGGATCCGGTGACCGGGCTGCCGTGGTTCACGCCACCGCGACACATCGACCCGGCCAGACGCCCACGGCAACACCGCCGCTTCCGACTCGAACAGATCCGCGCCGGGGCACCACCCTGCCCAGACGGCGACCCACCAGACGGCGACCCTCCCGAGACGGAGTCGTCCGACGCTCGCCGGCCGGACCTAGACGATCTCATCCGCCGCTCCGCCCACATCTGGGGCGACGGCACCTGACGACCCTCGGGGATCGACGCCTGCGGCGTCGGCTTCGAGACTCGCCCGGACGGCTCCGCCGTCGGGCGCGACCTCAGCGAGCGGGGTGGCGCGACCTCAGCGAGCGAGGGGGTGGGACGGTGGGGCGGCTGCGCGCAGGGATGCCCAACCCGACGATCACCTAGCTGGCGTCCCGCTTAGGCAGACCCGGGCCAGGGCCGCTCCACCGGCACGCCCCCGGACCCGGCCACGCCACCGTCGGAACCAGTGGGGGGAGACGGGAGCCGACGCTCGGGCGGCCTCGACTACTCAACCCCAGCCAGTCGGTCAGCCGAACAAGGCACCCGGCCACAAGGGCCGCCCGAGCGACGGGTCACGGCTCCCCACACCCAGCAGCGGATGGGGTTGGGAGATCGACGCCTACGGCGTCGGCTTCGAGACTCGCCCGGACGGCTCCGCCGTCGGGCGCGACCTCAGCGAACGAGCACGCGACCTCAGCGAACGAGCACGCGACCTCGGCGAACGGACAGGCGCGACCTCAGCGGACGGGAAGGTGCGGCTCCGCGGGCGGCCGCTTCCTCAGGTGCCGTCGGCCAGGGCGGTCAGGCGCGCGACGTGCGCCTCCCACCCGTCGGCGGGCTCCCACAGATTGCCGTTGCCGGGGGCCAGCCCCGCGACACCGTCGATGCCCTCGCGCAGGATGTCGGCCTGCCCCGCATGCCGCGACACATCCGCGAGCACATGCACCAGAACCCGGCCGAGCGTCGTCGCACCCCGCTCACCCCACCAGGGCACATGCCCCGGAGTGGTCAGGTCCATCGAGCGCACCGACTCCTCCACGGCCTCGCCGACCCGCCGGTACAGGTCGATGAGGTCGGCCGCGCTCTCGTCCGGCCCGGCGTACATGTCGGCATTCGGGTCGGCATCGAAGTCGGGCATGGTCAGCGTCACCGTCGAGGTTCGCCCGAAACAGTCCACCAGGTAGCCGTGCTCGACACCGGCGCAGTGCTTGATCAGCCCCAGCAGGTTCGTCCCCGTCGGGGTGCGGGGAAGGCGCAACTCGCGCTCGCTCAGGCCCGCGGCCTTCCACAGCAGCCCCTCCCGGGTCGAGCGAAGGTAGTCCAGCAGGATCTCTCGGATGTCCATCGGCCCATTCTGCCGCCGGCCCGGCACCCCGTGGGGGCGATCAGAGAGTCAGGCCGAGGCGGTCGAGCAGCGGCTGCAGCTGCGGGTCGCGGCCGCGGAACCGGCGGTAGGTCTCCATCGCCTCCACCGATCCGCCCGGGGCGAGCAGGGTCCGGCGGAAGTGGTCGCCCGCCTCGCGCAGCGAACCGGTCTGCTCCTCGAACCACGCGACGGCGTCGGCGTCCATGACCTTGGCCCACGCGTAGCCGTAGTAGCTGGCCGCGTAGCCGCCGCCCCAGATGTGGGCGAAGTACTGCGACCGGTAGCGGGGCGGGACCAGCTCGTCGACCAGACCCCACCGGTCGAGAGCGGCCCGCTCGAACTCCTCCACCTCGTCGGCGGACGTGGGGAGGTCCGAGAGCGGGGTCGTGTGCCAGGCCAGGTCCAGCAGGGACGCGAGCTCCGTCTCGGCGGTCGCGTAGCCCTGACCGAAGCGGCTGGCCTCGCGCAGCCGGTCGATCCACTCGGCCGGCAGCACCCGCCCGGGCGTCCAGGCCCAGTGCTCGTTGACCTGGCTGGGGAACTCGACGAAGTCGCGGGGCGTGTTGGCCCCGGAGCGCGACGCGTACTTCGAGTTCGCCAGCAGCCCGTGCAGGGCGTGGCCGAACTCGTGGAACATCGTGATGACCTCGTCCCACGTGATCGACGTGGTCGTGCGCGTGTAGTTGCAGTTGTTCGTCACCACGGGGAGGGTGCCGTCGCGCAGCGACTGGTCGACGATGTTGCTCATCCAGGCGCCGCCCTGCTTGGTCGGCCGGGCCCAGAAGTCCATGAGGAACAGGCCGATCGTGCTGCCGTCGGTGTCGCGCACCTCGTAGACCTGCGTGTCGGGCGCGTGCCCCGCGACGCCGTCGACGGGGTGGAACGAGATGCCGTAGAGGTCGCCGGCCGCGGAATACACGGCGTCGAGAACGCGCGACACCTGCAGGTGCTCGCCCAGCTCGGACTCGTCGAACGCGAAGCGCTCGCGGCGGAGGATGGCCTCCACGTAGCTCCAGTCCGCGGCGGTGAACGTCTCGCCGGGCGCGAGCTCGGCGTACCGGGCGCGGAGGTCCGCGGCCTCCTGACGCGCCTTGGCGAGCGCGGCCTGCGCGAGCGGCACGAGCATCTCCGTGATGGCGTCGACCGTCTTCGCGCACCCGGCCTCCGCGACGAGGGCCGCGTGGTGCGGGTAGCCGAGCAGCGTCGCCCGCTCGGCGCGCAGGCGGGCCATCTCGACCACGACGTGCCTGGTGTCGAACTCCCCGGAGAGCGCCCGGGTGGTGGACGCCTCGAACAGCCGACGGCGGACGCTCGCGTCGGCGAGCTTGGCCGCGAGCGGCTGCTGGGTGGTGTTGACGAGCTCGATGCGGTAGCCGTCGCCGTTGGCGAGCGCGGCCCGCTCCTCGGCCGTCAGGCCCTCGAGCTCCGCCTCGGTGACCTCGATAGCGCCGGCGTTGCGGGCGTCGCGGTTGAGCTGTTCGAACTTCGTCGAGAGCTGGGCCAGGCGGCGGTTCATCTCCCGCAGGCGCTCCTTCTCGGGCTCGCCGAGCGCGACGCCGGCCCGGCGGAACGAACGCAGCAGCTCGTCCAGGGCGAAGCTGTCCTCCTCGTCGGCTTCCACCTCGCCCGCGTCGATGCGCTCGCGCAGCGCCGTGAGCCGGCCGTAGAGCTCGGCGTCGAGGTAGATCGCGTCGTGATGCTCCGCCAGCCGCGGCGACATCTCCTCGTCGATGGCGTCGAGCTCGGGGGAGGCGTCGGACGAGTGGACGGCGAAGAACGCGTTCAAGACCCGGCGCAGGGGCGCCTCTGCGTCCTCCCACGCCCCCAGCACGGACTCGACAGTGGGCGGGGCGTCGTCGGTGCGCAGCCGGGCGAGACCGTCCAGGTGGGCCGACATGGCCTCGTCGAAGGCCGCCCGGTAGTCGTCGGGCGTAATGCGCGCGAAGTCAGGCAGCGCGTAGGGAAGGTCGGTCGTCAGCACCGGGTTGGTGGGCATGGGTTCTCCTCGTCGTCGACACCAGCAGCCACGACACGGCCGCGGTGAGCACCGTCAACCCAACCATATGCAGGATCACGATGCCGACGGGAAGCCCCAGGAAGTACTGCGCGTAGCCGACGACGCCCTGGAAGGCGACGGTGAGGAGCGTCAGGCGGGCGGCGCGGGCCGGACGATGGTGCCCGGTGCGCTGGAACAGCCACACGCAGGCGATGACCAGCGCCACCACCAGCCACGCGGTCAAGGCGTGGATCCGGGCGACCGTCTCGATGTCCGCGCCGTTGCGGACCGCCGAGGCGTCACCGGCGTGGGGCCCGGCCCCCGTGACGACCGTCCCGACGACGATCGACAGCATCGACGCGGCGAAGGTGGCGATGACCAGCCAGCGCGCGCCGGGGGCGACGGCGGTGGGGGGCACGCCGTAGCCGACCCGCAGCGCCCACACGCACACGACGATCAGCACGATGGACAGCAGGAGGTGCGGGGCGACCCATGCCGGATCCAGGCCCGTCAGCACGGTGATGCCGCCGACGATCGCCTGCAGCGGGATGCCGATGCCCACGGCGAGCGTCAGCCACCACAGGCGCGATCCGCGGCCGCGGTTGCGCCACGCCGCGGCGAACGCGCCGACGGCGGCGATGACGAGCACGAAGGTCAGGAGCCGGTTGCCGAACTCGATGATGCCGTGGATGCCGTACGCCTCGTGGGGGACGTACGAGTCGTCGGTGCAGCGGGGCCAGGTGGGGCACCCGAGGCCGGACCCGGTGAGCCGGACGACGGCGCCCGTGACGATGATCCCCATGTTGCAGATGAGCGACACCCACAGCCACGTGCGCAGCGCGCGCTCTCCGTCGACCAGCTTCCTCAGGACGTCCACGTGAACACCTTCCATGCGAGCGCGAGTGTCGCCGCACACCAGAGGGCGGCCACCGCTAGCGGCCAGCCTAGGGCCTCACCGAGGGCGGCGGCCCGCAGGGCCTCACCGAGCGCGCCGGTGGGGAGCGCGGCCACGACCGGCTGCGCCCACTCCGGGAACCGCGACACCGGCAGCAGGACCCCGAGCGGCATGCCCACGAGGTACAGCAGGTTGGCCACGGCGAGTGTCGCCTCCGGCCGCAGGGACCCGGCGACGGCGAGGCCGAGGCCGGCGAACGCCCCCATCGCCAACAGCGACACGATGAGCGCGACGATCAGTGACCCGAGGGTGGGGGAGGGGCGCCAGCCCAAGGCCAGCGCCACCGCCGTCAAGACGACGACCTGCCCCAGCGTGATCAGGGCGATGCCCAGCCCCTTGCCGAGCAGGATGCCCGGCCGCCCGAGCGGCGTGGCGGCCATCCGCTCCAACACGTTGTACCGCCGCTCGAAACCGGTGGCGATCGCCAGAGTGGTCAGGCAGGAGCTCCACATGGCCAGCGCGAGCACCGACGGCGCCGACTCGTCGAGGCCGAGGCCGAGGCGGTCGCCGAAGAAGCGGGCCCCGACGAGGATGGCCACCGGGATGACGACGGCCAGCAGCGCCTGTTCGCCGTTGCGCAGGATCAGTGTCGCCTCCGTCGTGGCGTGGGCCCAGACCCGGCGGCCGAGCGGGGCGGGCCGCGCGTCGGGCGTGAAGTCGATGCTCATGGGCGGTCTCCCGTGGTGTGCCGGAGGAAGGCGTCCTCGAGGGAGCCGTCGACGGTGAGCTCCGCGACGCTGCCCTCGGCGGTCACGCGCCCCCGGTCGACGATGTAGACGTGGTCGGCCAGCGCCTCGGCCTCGTGCATGTCGTGCGTGGTGAGGACGACGGCGACCCCGGCGTCGCGCACGCGCTCCAGCACCTGCCAGGTCGCGCGGCGGCTGCGCGGGTCCAGGCCGGCGGACGGTTCGTCGAGGAACACGAGGTCAGGGCGCCCGATCAGCGCTCCGGCGAGGTTGACGGCCTGCTGCTGCCCGCCGGACAGGCGCCGGTAGGGGGTCCGGGCGAAGCTCCCGATCCCGAGCAGGTCGATGAGGTCGTCGGCCGGCTGGGGATGGGCGTAGAGGCGCGACAGGTAGCGCAGCAGCCGTTCGGCGGTGATCCCGGACCAGGCGCCGGTCGCCTGGGGCATGAGCCCGATGCGGGGGAGCACGGCAGAGGAGCCGGGCGGCTGGCCGAAGAGGGTCAGGCTCCCGCCGTCGACCCGGGCGAGCCCGGTGCAGCAGCGGATGAACGTGGTCTTGCCCGCGCCGTTGGGGCCCAGGAGGGCCGTGACCCGGCCGGCGTCGGCGGCCACCGTCAGCCCGTCGAGGGCCCGCGTGGCGCCGAACGAGACCACGAGGTCGCGGGCGTCGAGGAGGGGCACGGCCGACAGCCTAGCGCCGCGACGCCGGGAGCCGGTGGCGCCGTACCCCCTGGGGCATCGTCCATCTGGTGGGACTTAGGAGACCCTTGCTTGAATCTGGCACCAGAATTAGCAAGACTGGCGTGAACTAATTCAAGTGGGGGAGGTGGCGGATGACTCAGCAGGTACCGGTGGCCGTGGCCGAGGTCGCGGATCTCCCCACGAGGCGCCGCGTGGTCGACCTGATCCTCCACGAGGGCCCGCAGACCGCCAAGCAGCTGGCCGAGCGCCTCCACCTCACGCCCGCCGCCGTGCGGCGCCACCTCACGGTGCTGCTCGGCAACGGCACCCTCGTCTCCCGCGAGCAGCGGGTGTTCGGGGCCCGCGGCCGCGGCCGCCCGTCGAAGGTGTTCGCGCTCACCGACACGGGCCGCTCCGAGTTCCGGCAGGCCTACGACGACCTGGCCATCGCCGCGCTCAAGCGCCTCGCCTCCGCCGGCGGCCCCGGCGCGATCCGCGAGATCGCCGAAGACCGCGTGGCCTGCATCGAGCAGCGCTTCCGCGCCGGACGCGAGACCGCCCCGGAGCGGCCCGCGATCGATCTGCTCATCGACGCCCTCGACGCCGACGGCTACGCGCCGTCGGTCCGCCCCCTCCACGGAGGCGACCAGCTGCTGCAGCACCACTGCCCGGTCGCGCACGTCGCCGCGGAGTTCCCGCAGCTGTGCGAGATCGAGACCCAACTGTTCTCCAAGCTGCTGGGCAGGCATGTCCAGCGGCTCGCGACCATCGCCCACGGCGACGGCGTGTGCACCACCAACGTGCCCCGCCCGCTGCCCACCCCTGAGATCCCGAGAAGAAAGTGACGGACACGATATGACGCAGACCGCCCCCCAGGCCCCCGGGCTTGGCGCCACGCAGGACGAGCACATCGAAGCCCTCTCGAAGTACCAGTGGGGCTGGCACGATTCGGACTCCGCCGGAGCCACGGCACGGCGCGGCCTCAACGAGGCCGTCGTCACCAACATCTCGGACCTCAAGAGCGAGCCCGAGTGGATGCGCGACCTGCGCCTCAAGGGCCTGAAGCTGTTCGACAAGAAGCCCATGCCGACCTGGGGCGCCGACCTCAGCGGGATCGACTTCGACAACATCAAGTACTTCGTGCGGTCGACGGAGCGCCAGGCCCAGACCTGGGACGACCTGCCCGACGACATCAAGAACACCTACGACAGGCTCGGCATCCCCGAGGCGGAGAAGGCCCGGCTCGTGGCGGGCGTCGCCGCGCAGTACGAGTCCGAGGTGGTCTACCACAAGATCAACGAGGAGCTCGAGCGCCAGGGCGTCATCTTCCTCGACACCGACACCGCGCTGAAGGAGCACCCGGAGCTCTTCAAGGAGTACTTCGGCACCGTCATCCCCGTCGGTGACAACAAGTTCGCCTCGCTCAACACCGCGGTGTGGTCCGGCGGCTCGTTCATCTACGTGCCCAAGGGCGTCCACGTCACCATCCCGCTGCAGGCCTACTTCCGGATCAACACCGAGAACATGGGCCAGTTCGAGCGCACCCTGATCATCGTCGACGAGGGCGCCTACGTGCACTACGTCGAGGGCTGCACCGCGCCGATCTACTCGTCCGACTCGCTGCACTCGGCGGTGGTCGAGATCATCGTGAAGAAGAACGCCCGTTGCCGCTACACCACCATCCAGAACTGGTCGACCAACGTGTACAACCTGGTCACCAAGCGCGCCGTCTGCGAAGAGGGCGCCACCATGGAGTGGATCGACGGCAACATCGGCTCCAAGGTCACCATGAAGTACCCGGCCGTCTACCTCATGGGCGAGCACGCCCGCGGTGAGACGCTGTCGATCGCCTTCGCCGGCGAGGGACAGCACCAGGACGCCGGTTCGAAGATGGTTCACTGCGCGCCCCACACCTCGAGCTCCATCATCTCCAAGTCGGTGGCCCGCGGCGGAGGCCGCTCCTCCTACCGCGGCCTGGTCAAGGTGGAGCCGGGCGCCTCGCACTCGGCGTCGTCGGTGAAGTGTGACGCGCTGCTGGTCGACAACATCTCCCGGTCCGACACCTACCCGTACGTCGATGTCCGCGAGGACGACGTGTCGATGGCGCATGAGGCCACCGTCTCCAAGGTGTCCGAGGACCAGCTGTTCTACCTGATGAGCCGCGGCATGGAGGAGGACGAGGCCATGGCGATGATCGTGCGCGGCTTCGTCGAGCCCATCGCCCGCGAGCTGCCGATGGAGTACGCCCTGGAGCTCAACCGCCTGATCGAACTGCAGATGGAGGGTGCGGTCGGCTGATCCCGCCCGCCCCTGTCGATCCCCACGAGAAAGTGAATGCTGATTTGAGTACTGCAACCGTGCCGAACGTCGCCGGTGCCATCGAGACGATCGAGTCCCATCTGCACCCCGAGCCGAGCTTCGACGTCGCCAAGCACCCCATGCCCACCGGGCGTGAGGAGATCTGGCGGTTCTCGCCGCTGAAGGCCCTGCGCCCCCTGCTCGCCGAGGGCGCGCCGCTCGGCGGGCTGGACTGGGCCGGTGAGCTGCCCGCCGGCGTCGAGATGCGCAAGGTCCCGGCGGCCGAGGCCCGCGAGCGGGCCATCGAGCCCCCCGTGGACCGCGTGGCGGCCATCGCATCCCAGCGCACCGGCGACGCGGTGTACATGAACGTGCCCGCCGAGGCTGTCATCGACGAGCCCATCGTCTTCACCGCCACGGGCACGGGCCAGCAGGCGGCCGAGTCGCTGGTGGTGGACTTCGGCCGCCACTCCCGCGCCACCCTGGTGCTGCACTTCCAGGGCTCGGCGCAGTACGCCTCCAAGTACGACTTCCGGGTCGCCGACGGCGCCGAGGTCAACCTCGTCTACGTCAACGACTGGGACGGCGACGCCGTGCACGGCGGCCAGATCACCGTCGAGGTGGGCCGCGACGCCCGCGTTCGGACCATCCACGCCTCCCTGGGCGGCAAGGCCATCCGCATCGCCGAGCGGGCCATGTTCGCCGGCCCCGGCGGCGAGATCGAGCAGTTCGGCATCTACTTCGTCGAGGGCGGGCAGCACGTCGAGCACCGCATGTTCGTCGACCACAACGCCCCGCACACCAAGAGCAACGTGGACTACCGCGGCGCGCTCCAGGGCCACGGCGCGCACTCGGTGTGGATCGGCGACGTGCTCATCCGCAAGGTCGCGCTGCAGATCGAGACGTACGAGTCGAACAAGAACCTCGTGCTGACTGACGGCTGCCAGGCTGATTCGGTGCCCAACCTCGAGATCGAGACCGGCGAGATCGCCGGAGCCGGGCACTCGTCGACCACCGGGCGCTTCGACGACAACCAGCTGTTCTACCTCATGAGCCGCGGCATCACCGAGGACGAGGCCCGCCGGCTCGTCGTCCACGGGTTCTTCAACGACATCATCCGCCGCATCGGCGTGCCCGCCATCGAGCAGAAGCTGCTGGCCCAGGTCGAGCGCGAGCTCGAGCTCGTCCACGGCAGCACCGCGACGAAGGACCACGAGTGAGCTACACGACGGTGGCGCACGTCACCGAGCTCAACGAGGACAAGCCGCTGGCGGTGGACGTCAACGACGACCTGAGTGTCGCGCTCGTCCTGCACCACGGCCGCGTCTACGCGATCGAGGACGAGTGCAGCCACGGCAAGGTCAAGCTGAGCGACGGCGACGTCGAGGACAGCACCATCGAGTGCTACCTCCACGGCTCGACGTTCGACCTCGAGACCGGCCGTCCGCTCAACCTGCCCGCCACCACCTCGGTTCGAGTGTTCCCGTGCCGCATCGAGGGCGAGGACGTGCAGATCGACGTCACCACCCCCACCACCGACTACTGATCACCTCTCACCACATCCCAGGAGCGAAGACCATCATGTCTACCCTTGTCATCTCCGACCTCCACGTCGACGTCCTGACCGAGGAGGGCAACAAGCCGATCCTCAAGGGCGTGAACCTGACCGTCCGTCCCGGCGAGATCCACGCCATCATGGGCCCCAACGGCTCCGGCAAGTCGACCCTGGCCTACGCCATCGCCGGCCACCCGAAGTACGAGATCACCAGCGGGTCGGTCACCCTCGACGGTGTCGAGCTCACTCAGCTTAGCGTCGACGAGCGCGCCCGCGCCGGCCTGTTCCTCGCGATGCAGTACCCCGTCGAGGTGCCCGGCGTGTCCGTGGCCAACTTCCTGCGCACCGCCAAGACGGCGCTCGACGGCGTGGCCCCGAAGGTCCGCACCTGGGTCAAGGACGTCGAGGGCGCGCTCGGCCGCATGCAGCTCGACAAGACCTTCTCCGCGCGCTCCGTCAACGAGGGCTTCTCGGGCGGCGAGAAGAAGCGCCACGAGATCGCCCAGCTCGAGCTGCTCAACCCGAAGGCGGCGATCCTCGACGAGACCGACTCCGGCCTCGACATCGACGCGCTCAAGATCGTGTCGGAGGGCGTGAACCGCTACTCCGCGCAGGGCGACCGCGCGGTGGTCCTCATCACGCACTACACGCGCATCCTGCGCTACATCGAGCCGACCTTCGTCCACGTGTTCGTCGACGGCCGCATCGTCGCCGAGGGCGGCAAGGAGCTCGCCGAGAACCTGGAGGCCACCGGTTACGAGCAGTACGTGAAGGCCGCGGCGAACGCCTGATGCTCGACATCGCCCGGATCCGCGACGACTTCCCCATCCTGCAGCGCAGGGTGGGGGAGCGGCCGCTGGTGTACCTCGACTCGGCCAACACCTCCCAGAAGCCGCGTCAGGTGGTCGACGCCATCGCCGAGCACTACCTGCAGCACAACGCCAACGTCGCCCGGGCGATGCACCTGCTGGGCGCCGAGGCGACCGAGGCGTTCGAGGGGGCGCGGCGGGCGGTGGCGGCGTTCATCAACGCCGGGCGCCCCGAGGAGATCGTGTTCACCAAGAACGCGTCCGAGGCGCTCAACCTCGCCGCGCACACGCTGGGCTCCCGCCTGCGGCCGGGCGACGAGGTGGTCATCTCCGTGATGGAGCACCACTCCAACATCGTGCCGTGGCAGCTGGCGTGCGAGCGCAGCGGCGCCACGCTGCGCTGGTTCGACGTGACGGACGACGGCCGCCTGGATCTCGAGGGCGCCGTGCGCGAGGGCCTCATCAACGATCGCACGAAGGTCGTGTCGCTGACGTGGGTCTCCAACGTGCTCGGCACCCGCAACCCGGTGGCGGAGATCGCCGCTGAGGCGCACGCCGTCGGGGCCGTGATGGTGGTCGACGCGTCGCAGGCCGTGCCGCACCAGGCGACGGACGTCGTCGCGCTCGGCGCTGACCTCGTCGCGTTCACCGGGCACAAGATGTGCGGGCCCACCGGCATCGGCGTGCTGTGGGGCCGCTACGAGCTGCTCGCCGAACTGCCCCCCTACATGGGCGGCGGCGAGATGATCGAGGTGGTGGAGATGAGCCGATCCACCTACGCGCCCCCGCCGCACCGCTTCGAGGCGGGTACCCCGCCGATCGCGCAGGCCGCCGGGCTGCACGCCGCCGTGGACTACCTGACCTCGGTGGGCATGGACGCCATCGCCGCGCACGAGCAGGACCTGACGACCTACGGCCTGGAGAAGCTCGGCAGCATCGACGGCCTCGTCATCCTCGGCCCGACCGAGGCCGTGGACCGCGGGAGCGCGCTGTCGTTCAACCTCACGGGCGTCCACCCGCACGACGTCATGCAGGTGCTCGACTCCCGCGGCATCGCCATCCGCGGCGGCCACCACTGCGCCCGCCCGCTCCACAAGCGCCTCGGCCACCAGAGCTCGACCCGCGCGTCGTCGTACCTGTACACCACGCGGGAGGAGATCGACGCGCTGGCCGATGCGCTCGTGTTCACCCGCGACTACTTCGCCCCTCGGTTCGGAGGCTGATCATGAACATCGACGAGCTCTACCAGACGATCATCCTCGATCACTACCGCGAGAAGCACCACTCCGGGCTCCGCGAGCCCTACGACGTGCAGGTCCACCACGTGAACCCGTCCTGCGGGGACGAGCTCACGCTGCGGGTGCACCTCGACGGCGACACCATCCGTGACATCTCGTACGAGGGGGAGGGCTGCTCCATCTCGCAGGCGTCCACCTCCGTGATGACGGACCTGCTGATCGGCGACTCGACGGCCCACGCGCTGGACCTCCACGACAAGTTCCTGGAGATGATGCAGAGCCAGGGCCGCATCGAGCCCGACGAGGAGGTGTTCGAGGACGCCATCGCGTTCGCCGGCGTCTCCAAGTTCCCCGCCCGGGTCAAGTGCGCGCTGCTCGGCTGGTCCGCGCTGCGCGACGCGACCCTCCAGGCCACCGCCCACCAGTCCGATCCCTCTCCCGCTGGTTGAGCCGGGCGCGCGGCGCCAGCCGCTCACCCGTGTCGAGACCCTCGTCACCCACTAGGAGCACCATGTACACCCCAGAACAGCGGCCCAGCGATCTCGTCAAGGACGAGCTGCCGGAGGTCGATCTCGCCCAGCCGACGGCACCGGTGAGCGCCGCCCCGACCGAGGACGAGATCCTCGAGGCGATGAAGGACGTCGTCGACCCTGAACTCATGGTCAACGTCGTCGACCTCGGCCTCGTCTACGGTGTCCAGGTCGACGAGCACGCGAACGCGACGATCGACATGACCTTGACCTCGCCGACCTGCCCGCTGACCGACAAGATCGAATACGACACCAAGTATGTGCTCGACGGGTTGGTGAACTCCGTGACGATCAACTGGGTGTGGCTGCCGCCGTGGACACTCGAGGCGATCACCGAGGACGGCCGCGAGCAGCTGCGCGCGATCGGCTACAACCTCTGAGCGGTCCGGGCCCTTCTCTTGGTGGCCAGGGCGTGAGCCAGCACGACCCGGCCGTCGCCGAAGACCGGCAGCAGGAACATGAGATGCGCCAGGTGGAGCCAGCCGACGGCGGGCGGCAGGCCTGCTGCGAGGGTGGCGAACCCGACCAGTGCCGCAGCCCCGGGCCCGGCCACCGCGGCCACCACCGCGCGTTCGGGGGTGAGGTCGCCGACCGGGGTGACGGAGACCCGCCACCATGTGCGCTCCACCGCCACGGAGCTGCTCCCGCCGCGCGAGAGAAGCACCGCGACATGACCGCACTCGTGCACCACGAATGACCCCAGCGCTCCGATCACCAGGACGAGCGTGACCTGCCAGGCCAGTTCGTACAGCCAACCGGCTCCCGCGCCGAGGTGGGCGGCGACGGCCAGCAACCAGAAGCCCGCCGTCGCGGCGACCAGCGGCCACCCGGCCAGGACGACGGCGCGGGCGACGGCGACCAGGGCCGACGTCACGCGGCGCCGCTGAGCAGCCCCGCGCGGTAGCTCTTCAGCCAGCGGAAGATCACCACGGTCACGAAGACGAAGCCGGCGACGACCAGCGTCGAGATCAGCAGGGGCCAACCCGAGGCCACCCCGACGTTCATGGTGAACGCGTCGGCATCCAGCGGCACCGTCTCGAAGAACACCGCGCCGAAGAAGCCCTCGGCGCGCCGCCCCACGTCGGGGGTGGCCGCCATGAGCCCGAGCAGGCTGAACGCGGCCAGCGCGACGGTCGTGACGAGTCCGGCGACGAGGCTATACAGCGAGAGCTTGAGGTACGTCATGGCGACTCCTTGTTTCGTGAACGTGGATGGACCACACGCTGACCACGGCGGCCAGCGCGGCGAGGGCGGCAAGCAGCGGCACGGTGGCCGCGGCCGGGAGTTGCAGCAGGCCCGTGAGGATCCCGACGAACGCCAGGATCAGCGCCAGGACCAGCGACCCGAGCAGGGCGCTGAAGGGGTTGTCGTTCTCGGCCGGGAACGCGGACCCGACCAGGACGGCGAAGACGACCGCGGCGACCGTACCGAGGAGCGGCTCGGCGGATCCGGCGAGGAGCTCGGGCCGTGCGAGGGCCAGAACGCCGAACCCTGCCGCCAGGAACACCCCGACGACGGCCGTCTGACAGCCCACCATGCGTAGCCAGATCGACCAGGGGCCCCGCTCGGGATGCAGGATGCGCAGGGCGCGCGTGTTGCCGTAGTGGTACATCCCGGGGAAGGACAGCAGCGCGGCCGACCACAAGGGGTGGACCGACGCGGTCCCGGCCAGATAGGCGAACAGGGCCGCCGCCAACGACACCCCCAACCACAGGTGCTGATTGCGGAGCGCGTACGCGAGGTGGACGCCCCACGGACCCGACGTGCGCACCGGCAGGGCGAGATTGACGAAGCGGTGGTGGCTCGGGTGCGCGTTCGGTGCGGTGAGCACCGCGGCCAGGGCGAGCACGGCCACGAGGCCGCCCGCCCCGAGGACATAGGCCCACGGCCCGTACGTGTGGAGGAGCCAGGGCATGAGGTTGAGCCCGATGAGGGCGCGGCCGCCTGGGGCGTCGGGCAGCGACACCGCCCCCACCAGCGACACCAGCCGCGCATTGAGCCACAGCAGGGCCGCGAACGTCGCCAGCAGCAGGACCGTGGAGCGGACCCGGCGCAGCCCGAGCAGGGTGAGGAGGAGGTCGCCGGCATTGTGCGCGATGGTGACCACGAGATACACGACGACGCCGGTCACGATCGGGGTGGTGGCGAGCAGCACCCCGCGAGGCCCGAGGATCATGGTCGACGCGATGCCCATCGCCGCCATGAGGACGGCCGTGATGAGGACCAGGGTGGTGGCCTCGAAGGCGAGCAGCGCGCCGCGTCGCTCGCGGTGACTGACCGGGAGCTGGGCCGTGAAGTCCCGCACGGCGGAGGCCCCGCCCACCAACAGCCGTAGGGCCATGAAGATGCCGAGCACGATCATCGTCACCGACACCGAGGTCAGGTCGAAGACGTAGCGCCAGACGCCCAGCTCCGAGCCCACCGGCCGCATGAACTGGTACGCCACCACCGCCGCGCCCACCACGAACGCGACCATGGTGAGGAGGATGAGGGCCCGCGCCGCCCAGGAGCGCAGTGGCCCCAACGCCAGGGCGCGGCGCGAGAAGTACCGGGCGAGCATGCCCGTGCACGCCGCCACCCGGGTGAGGCTCCCGATCACTGGAGGGTCCGCTCGTCCAGGTGGGACATCACCAACGCCGCGACGTCGCGGCCGGACGCGCGCAGGTCGTCGAGGGTGACGTCGCTGATCACGTGCCCGAAGTCGAGGAAGACGATGCGGTCCGCGACGCGCTCCAGCATGGCGAAGTCGTGGGAGCACAGCAGGACGCCCAGTCCCTCGGAGCGCATCCGCAGCAGCTCCCTCTCGACGAGGTACAGCGCCTCGATGTCGATGCCGTTGAGGGTCTCGTCGATGACGGTCAGGGGCCGCCGGTTGAGGAAGGCGGAGATCAGCTGGGTCTTCTTGCGCATGCCGTGCGAGAAGTCCTCCATGAGATGCGGCAGGCGGCCCTTCATCCCGTAGCGGTCGAACAACGCGGCCGCCGCCGCCCGGTCGACGCGCGAGCCGTACAGGCCGGCGAGCAGGTCCAGGTATTCGGCGGCCCGGAGGAACTCGGGCAGATGGTCGTTGCTCGAGAGGTACTGCGCCTGCTGCCGCCCGGAGTGGAGGCGGTGCGGTGCGCCGTCGATGGTGATGGAGCCGGTGCGCAGCTTCAGGAGGTCGAAGATGAGCGTGATGAGGGTCGACTTCCCCGACCCGTTCGGGCCGACCAGACCGACGATCTCGCCGCGGCCCACGTGGAGGCTGACATCGTGCAGGACCCGGGGGCCGCCTCCGTAGGCGTAGCTGACGCCCGACACCTGCAGCACGTGCGAGAGGTTCATGATGCTCCTTACGTGGGGGAGGGGCGGGCCGGAGGTCCGGCCCGCCCCGGGGGGTCAGCGGAGGGACGGGATCAACGGCGGCACTCGAGGGCGACCTGCCAGCCGCTCTTCCAGTACCAGTTGCCGGTGAACCGACCCTTCTGGTTGACGACGCACCAGATGGCCATGCCGGCGAGCAGGGCGGCGGCGAGGGCCAGGATGACGGCGACGAAGACGAGGAACCAGGCGTCGTAGCGGACGACGGCGGTGTCGAACTTCGTCTTGATCAGGGATCCCAGCGGGGCGCTGGAGACGGCGGCGAGCGTTGCGTTCATGGTTGTTCCTTCGTTCGGTGGTGTGCACTGCGAGGATTCCGCCGGCCATGGGTGGCGCGCCTCCGGTGTCGCCCTCGGACACCACTCCATCGCAGGGATCGCACCACGTCACGGGTGCGGCGGCGAGATGTCGCCGAAGGTAGATCAGGCCTGGCCGGAAGGTAGTCCCGGCAGGTCAGCGCCCCGCAGGATCCGACTGCGCGACCTCGTACCCGTGCGGGAGACGCACCCGGACGTGCCACCAGCCGGCGTCGCGCACGACCCGACAGGTCCCGCGCAGCAGCCCGGCCCGCTCCTCGATGCCGATGAGGCCGAGGCCGCGCGGATTGACGCGCGAGGCCGTCGTGCGGTTGCTGAAGACGGCGATGAGGTCGTCGTCGTCCTCGGTGATGGACAGGTGGCACTGCGTGCCGGCGGCGGCGTGCTTGATCATGTTGGAGGCGGCCTCGACGGTCACCTTGGCCAGCGTCGTCGCGCGCGCCGAACTCACCGGGCCGATCCGCACCTCGGTGGTCGCCATGAACCCGTGGTCGCGCAGGCGCTGCGCCTGCTCCTCGACGGCGGCGGCGAGCGTGTCGGCGTCGGCGAGGGGACCGACGAACCCGGGTGGGGGTCCGTCGTGCTCCCGCAGCGTGGAGAGCAGTTGACGCAGGTCGTGCGCCGACGAGGAGCACTCCTCCGCGATCTGGCCCAGCCCCGCGCGGATCTCGTCCGTCACCTCCGCCGACAGCGCGAGCATGTGGGCGCGCATGGCGGCGTGGGAGAGGGTCTGGGCGACGGTGTCGTGCAGGTCCCGCGCCAGGGCCGCCCGCAGTTCCGCGACGCGCTCGTCGGCCACCTCGCGCTCGCGCAGCACGCGGCCGGCGGCCACCCGCCAGACGCTGCCCGCCCCGATGGCGAGCGCCGCGAGCACCAGCACGAAGGCCGCGGAGATGAGGTGGTCGCGCAGCGACGTCGACGAGTGCCACACCATCGTGGCGTACGCCGAGCAGCTCAGCAGCGCGACGAGCGGGACCTTCCAGCGCAGGTCAAGCCGGATGGCTGCGAAGACGTTGATGAAGCTGGCCAGGCCTGCCACGCTGACGTCGGCCGCCGGCAGGGCGAGGAAGGACAGGAGCGAGGCGACCGTGAGCACCGACGCCACGCGGGGCACCATGGCCGAGAGCCCGGCGCCCAGACAGAGCGTGAGGGTCAGCAGGCGGGCGGGCAGCCCCTGGTCCGGCTGCACGACGAGCGCGAACGCCAGCGCCAACACCGCCATGGCGGGCTCGGCCCACCGGGTGTCGACAGAGGGCGCCGCGCTTGTCATGCGGCGAGTCTAGGACGTCTACCGGTGCGGGCAGAGGTACGGGATGAGCAGGCAGTACCACTGGTGCGTGGGCGCCAGTTGCCGCGCCAGGCGCTTGATGAGGGGGCGGTGGAAGGCGGTGGTCGTCGTCACCAGGGCGATGGCGTCGGTCACGGTCGGGTCGGCGAGATGGTCGAGCATGCTGTGTCCTTTCGTCGGGCTCCGCCGGCGACGCTAGACGCCCGGGACGGTCATCACGCCGGGCCGGCCGACGAGCGAATGGCCGATGGTGGACACATCATCAACTTTCGTCTACGCCCGATCAGTCGTCCACCAGCCCCCACTCGTGGGCCTGGGCGGCCAGCGCCGCGCGATTGGGCTTGCCGAGCCGGCCGAGCAGGCGGCTGACGTAGGTCTTGACCGTGCTCGGGGCCAGGTAGAGCTCGTCGGCGATCTCGGCGTTGCTGCGGCCGCGGCCCACGAGGCGCATGATGTCGCGGTCGATGCGGCTGAGCGACGGGGGCGGGGCAGAGCGCGCCCGGCCCGACGCGAGGATCTTCGCCACCAGCTTCGGGGACACGAGGGCGTCCCCGCTGAAGGCGCTGCGCACGCCGTGCAGGATGAGCCCGGGGCTGTCGGACTTCAGCAGGAAGCCGGACGCCCCCGCGGTGAGCGCGCGGTGCATGACCCGGTCGTCGCCGAGCGCGGTGAAGCAGACCACGCGCATCGTCGAGGGTGGCGCGGTGAGGCGGGCGGTCAGCTCGATGCCGTCGAGCGTCGGCAGGTGGATGTCCACGATCACGACGTCGGGCTCCAGCCGGCGGGCCAGGTCCAGCGCCTCGGCGCCGTCGGAGGCGCTCCCGACGAGCTCGATGTCGGCCGTGCGCATGAGGTAGGTGGCGATGGCCTGCTGCGCCAGAGGGTCGTCCTCGGCGAGCACGACCCGGATCGGGGGCGCGACAGTCGGCTGCGTCATGTCCCACAACCTAGGCCAGGACCCCGTTCAGGGATTAGCCTTCTGACCACGGACAGGACTCAACAACTCCGGGAGGCGACGATGCCCACGTTCACGACTGCCGACGACGTCCGGCTGCACTACACCGACACCGGCGGCCCCGGCCGGCCGCTCGTCCTGGTCCACGGCTGGCCGCTGTCGGGCCAGGCGTTCGCCCGCAACATCCCCGCCTTCGTCGAGGCCGGCCTGCGGGTCATCGCGTACGACCGGCGTGGCTTCGGCCGCTCGGACAAGCCCGACACCGAGGTGGACTACGACCTGCTCGCCGACGACCTCGCCGGGCTCATCGGACATCTCGACCTCCACGGCGCCGTGCTGCTCGGCTTCTCGATGGGCGGGGGAGAGGTCGCGCGCTACTTCACGCGGCACGGGTCTTCCCGCATCGCGGGGGCGGTGTTCTCCGGCTCGATCACTCCCGCGCTGTGCATCACCGACGACAACCCCGACGGCGCGATGCCGTTCGACGGCTTCCAGGGCATGGCCGACCAGTGCGCCGAGGACCGCGACGGGTTCCTCGAGCAGTTCGTCACCTGGTTCTACAGCACCTCCGACGGCGGCCTCCAGGTCGACGACGACGTGCGGGCCCGCGCGGTGGAGATCGCTCGGCAGTCCGACCCCCGGATGGCCGTCGACACCATCCTGCTCTGGGCCACAGACCTGCGGGCCGACTGCCACGCCATCGACGTCCCCACCCTCGTCATCCACGGGGACGGAGACATCAACGTGCCGATCGACAAGTCCAGCCGGCGGATGGCCGACTTCGTGCCGGACTCGGAACTGGTCGTGATCCACGGTGGCCCCCACGGCGTCAACGACTCGCACGCCGAGCACTGGGAGCGCGAGATCATCGGGTTCATCGGCAGCGCGGTGGACAGGTAGGCCCCGCGGGCCGGGGTCGCCGGGCATCCGACTGACAGGGATATGCTCGGCGGGCGATGAACACTGATTCGAGGGCCGGACTCGGCTACGGCCTGGCGGCCTACGGCCTCTGGGGGCTCTTCCCGCTCTTCTTCCAGCTCTTCGGCCGGTCCGGTGCCGTCGAGGTGGTCGCTCACCGGGCTACGTGGTCGCTCGTGTTCTGCCTCGTCCTCATCGGCCTGCTCGGGCAGTGGCCGCAGCTGCGGGCAGCCCTCGCGGACCGCAGGCTCGTCGCGGCGCTCGCCGTCGCCGGAGGGCTCATCGTCGTCAACTGGGGGACGTACGTCTTCGCGGTCCTCAGCGAGCGGACCCTCGAGACGGCCCTGGGCTACTTCATCAACCCCCTGGCGGTCGCGGCGCTCGGGATCCTCGTGCTGGGGGAGCGGCTCCGGCCGCTGCAGTGGACGGCCATGGCCTTCGGGGTGGCCTCGGTGGTCGTCATGGTGGTCGGCTACGGCGAGCTACCGTGGATCGCGCTGACGCTGGCGGGATCGTTCGGCCTCTACTCGCTGGTGAAGAAGGTGGCAGGCCGCTCCGTCGGGGCCCTACCCGGGCTCGCGATCGAAACCGGCGCGGTCGCCCCCGTCGCCCTCGGCTACCTCGGGTACCTGGCCATGACCGGCCAGAGCACCGCCGACGGCGGCTACGCCCTGCTCCTGGCCGCCACCGGCATCGTCACCGCCGTGCCGCTCCTGCTCTTCGCCGCGGCGGCGCGGCGCGTGTCGATGGTCACGATCGCCATCCTCCAGTACCTGGCCCCCATCGGGCAGTTCCTCCTGGGCTGGCTGGTGTTCCACGAGCCGATGCCGCCTGCCCGGTGGGCCGGTTTTGCGCTCGTCTGGGCGGCGGTCGCGGTCTTCATCGCCGACGCCCTGCTCACCGGTCGCCGTCGCGCGCGTCTCCCAGCCTGACCGTCCCGGTTTGCCCTGCGCCCGCGCGCCTAGCAGACTGACCAGGTGCTACAGGTCAAGGACATCGAGGTGCGCGCGGGCGCCAGGCTGCTGCTGTCCCCGGTGTCCTTCCAGGTCATCGCGGGCGATCGAATCGGGCTCGTGGGCCGCAACGGGGCGGGGAAGACCACGCTCACGCGCATCCTGGCCGGTGAGGGCATCCCCGCCGGCGGGACCGTGAACCGCTCCGGACAGTTCGGCTACCTGCCGCAGGACCCGCGCTCCGGGGACCCGGAGCAGATCGCCCGCGACCGCATCCTGGGCGCGCGGGGCCTGGACCAGGTCGTCCGCCGCATGCGGCGCGCCGAGGAGGCGATGGCCACGGGCGACGGCGCGGAGCGCGACGAAGCGATGGCGGCCTACACGCGCGCCGAGGCCGCGTTCACCGCCGCCGGCGGTTACGCCGCGGAGGCGGAGGCCGCCAGGATCGCCGCCAACCTCGGCCTGGCGGACCGCATCCTCACCCAGCCGCTCAAGACGCTCTCGGGCGGCCAGCGCCGTCGTATCGAGCTCGCTCGGATCCTGTTCTCCGACGCCGACACCCTGCTCCTGGACGAGCCCACCAACCACCTCGACGCGGACTCCGTCGTGTGGCTGCGCGGCTATCTGCAGTCCTTCCCCGGCGGCCTCATCGTGATCTCGCACGACACCGAGCTGCTGCAGGCGGTCGTCAACAAGGTGTTCCATCTCGACGCCAACCGCGCCGAGCTCGACATCTACTCCATGGACTGGAAGCGGTACCTCCAGCAGCGCGAGACCGACGAGAAGCGGCGCCGTCGCGAACTGGCCAACGCCGAGCGCAAGGCGTCGCAGCTGATGGCGCAGGCGGACAAGATGCGCGCCAAGGCCACCAAGGCCGTCGCGGCGCAGAACATGGCCAAGCGGGCCGAGAAGCTGCTCGCGGGCGTCGAGGGCGAACGGCGCACCGATGCGGTGGCCAAGATCCGCTTCCCGGAGCCGGCTCCGTGCGGCAAGACGCCGCTCCGGGGCCACGACCTCAGCAAGTCCTACGGGTCGCTCGAGGTGTTCACCGCCGTCGACCTCGCCATCGACAAGGGCTCGAAGGTGGTCATCCTGGGGCTCAACGGCGCCGGTAAGACGACCATGCTGCGGCTGCTCGCCGGCATGGAGGAGCCGTCGTCGGGCCGCGTGGAGCTCGGCCACGGCGCCCGGCTCGGCTACTACGCGCAGGAGCACGAGACGCTCGACGTCAAGCGCAGCGTGCTGGACAACATGAAGTCCGCCTCCCCGAACCTCAACGACACCGAGGTCCGCAAGGTGCTCGGCTCGTTCCTGTTCACCGGCGACGACGTCGAGAAGCCCGCCGGGGTCCTGTCCGGCGGCGAGAAGACCCGCCTGGCGCTGGCGATGCTCGTGGTGTCCGCCGCCAACGTCCTGCTGCTCGACGAACCCACCAACAACCTCGACCCGGCGTCGCGCGGCGAGGTGCTCAACGCCATCCGCACGTACGCGGGCGCCGTCGTCCTCGTCACCCACGACCCGGGAGCCGTGGAGGCGCTGGAGCCGGACCGGGTCCTCGTGATGCCCGACGGCGTCGAGGACCTCTGGAGCGACGACTACGCCGAGCTGATCGATCTCGCCTGAGCCCGGACGCTGCGCGTCCGGAGATCCTGGCGACGCTGCTGGAGGAGCGCCGGACCCCCACCTTCAGTGAGCCGGTGACCGGCACCTCGTACCTCGACGGCTGCAAGGTGCTGTTCGAGGAGGGCTGGATCATCGCTCGGTTCTCGGGCACGGAGCCGCTGCTGCGGATCTTCTGCGAGCTGCCGGACCGGGCGCGCGCCGAGCGGGCGTGCGAGGAGTTCCGGGCGTTCCTGGGCCTGTGACGCCGGTCAGCGGATGCGGCTGACGGTCGCCTCCCACGGCTCCATGACGTCGCGGCGGGGCCCGCCCATCACCGGCACGATCCTGCCGCCCACGTGGGGACGCTTGCGGCGCTTGGACGACGTGTTGCACTCGATGAGGAACTTCTCGTCGCCCAGCGAGCGGATGTAGGCGAAATAGAACTTGTGGTGCGGATGCACCCACCGCAGGGCACCGATGGTGAGGGAGCGGTGCTGCCGGCGCAGCGCGATGAGCGCCTTGTGCCACGAGTACACCGAGTCCGGGTCGGCGACCTGCTCCTCGGCGGAGAAGCCCGGCTCGTCGTCCGTGCCCACCAGCCACGGCGTGCCGTCGGTGAAGCCGCCGTCGCGGGTCCAGCGCATCGGAACGCGGGAGTGGTCGCGGGAGCCGGCCAGGATCTGACCCCACGCGGCCTCGGGGGTCATGCCGCGCCCCATGAGGGCGTCGTGGCGGTTGATGGACTCCACGTCGCGGAGTTCGTCGACGCCGGAGAACTCCTGGTTGATCGCCGCGAGTTCCTGGCCCTGGAACAGGAACGGCGTCCCGCGCATCGTGAGCTGGATGGTGGCCAGCATCTTGCCGATGGCGGTGCGCACCTGCGGGTCGCGCTCCCGGCCCATCCCGAACTTGCTGAGCATGCGCGGGTTGTCGTGGTTGTCGAGGAACACCGCGATCCAGTCGTTGGGCGCCAGGTGGGAGTCGTAGGCGCGGTAGAAGCGCTTGAGGTAGTACAGCTGGTAGCGGTACGAGTCCCACCGGGTGTGGCCGGGGTTGTCGAGCACGTCGAAGTTGAAGATCAGGTCCATCTCGCCGCGGCCGTAGCCGCTGAGCAGCCGGCCGAGCTCCATGCCGATGCCGGGCGTCTCGCCGACCATCACGCCGATCATGTCCGGAGGCAGTGGGTCGCCGAGCGTCCCGTCGGGGAGGCGGCGCCGCGGCGTCGAGGCGGGGCGCTCGCGGCGCGTGAAGCCGTCGCGCCGCAGCCCGCGGAGGAACTCGTGCAGCCGGGGGCCGTAGAAGTAGTGCTCCACGCCCGTGAACTCGAGGATGTCGCCGATGAACGGGTGCCCGTCCGGCAGGCCCTCCCGCTTCGAGATGTAGTTGATGACGTCGAGGCGGAAGCCGTCGATGCCGCGCTGCATCCAGAAGGAGACGATGTCGGCGACCTCGTCGCGCACGTCGCTGTTGTCCCAGTTGAGGTCCACCTGGCCGTCGGCGAACAGGTGCAGCACCCACCGCTTCGCCTCGGGGATCCAACTCCACCCCGATCCGGAGAAGAACGAGGTCCAGTTGTTCGGCGGCGTGTCAGGGTCGCCCTCGACCATGAAGTAGTAGCCGCCGTACCGGCCGGCCGGGTCCGCGACGGCCTTGCGGAACCACTCGTGCTGGTCCGATGTGTGGTTGACCACGAGGTCGAGGATCAGCCGCATGCCGCGCTCGTGACACCCCGCGATGAGGGCGTCGAGGTCCTCCAGCGTGCCCATCTCCTCGTTGACGTCGCGGTAGTCGCTGACGTCGTAGCCCATGTCCTGGTTCGGCGACTTGAACACCGGCGAGAGCCACACGCAGTCGACGCCGAGGTCGTGGAGGTGGTCCAGCTTGCTGATGATGCCGCGGATGTCGCCGACGCCGTCGCCGTCCGCGTCGCGGAACGACCGCGGATAGACCTGGTAGAACACGGCCTCGCGCCACCACGGCGTCGGTTCCGGCGCCCGGCCCCGCAGCGGCCGGTCCGTCTCCTGGTTGACGAGGTCGAGCACGACGTCGACCATGCCGGGCCCGGTCAGCGGCTGCGTGAGCCGCTCCACCCAGCTCAGCTTGAGCCAGGAGATCAGGTGGATGAGCCGGCGGGGCAGGCCCGTCTGGAGCATGAGCTTGTCGATGACGTCTCGTCCCACCGGGTGCCGGTACAGGTGAGCGACCGTGTGACGCTTAGTGATCTGCGGCATGGGGGCCGCCTCCTCTCAGCTCGGCCACGATGCGGCCGTAGAACTCCTCGTCGAGCCGGTACCGGGCGCGGAGGATCAGGTAGCTCGCCGCCATCAGTGCCATCGGCAGCCCGAGCATGGCACCGCGGAGGATGCCGAGCCCGGCGTCGGTGACGTCGTCGGCGGTCCGGGCGACGTCGATGCCGGACCAGATCAGCGTGATGCCGACGATACCGCTCGCGACCGCGTTGCTGAGCTTGTAGATGAAGGGCTGCAGCGAGAAGGTCACCGATTCGTTGCGGCGGCCCAGCTTCCAGTGCCCGTACTCCACGGAGTCCGCGATGAACATCACCATGAGCAATTGGACCGCGCCCTGTCCGGCGAACACCAGCACCCCCGCGATGCCCACCAGCAGCAGCGAGGTGCCCGACCCCATGAACACCAGGTAGCCCAGCAGGCAGACGATGGTGGCCACCAGGTGGATCCGCCCGCGCGTCATGACCTTCGAGAGGAGCGGGAACGCGGCGAGCGCGGCGATCTGCGACACCCCGAGGATGGCCGCGAACACGGGGTAGGCGCCCTCGTCGCCGTAGGCGTACTTGAAGTAGTAGAGCCCGAACGACGCGGTGGTGAGGTAGCCGGACATGAACGCCACCATCGCCAGCGTCACCCACAGCAGCTGGTCGTTGCGCGCGATGACACCGAACAGCTCCCGCAGCGGGGTCATGTCGGGGCCGGCCGACACCTGCTCGCGCGTGAACAGCAGCGTGAGGGACTGGAAGGCGAGCATGAGCACCACGAGGACGGCGGCGAGTGTGAACCAGGCGGCCTCGGCCGAGCCGAGCAGCCCCTCCAGCGCCCGGGTGGCCGGCACCAGCGCCACGACCATGGCGAACAGCCCGACGTTGGCGCAGATCCGCGCGAGGACGCCGATCTTCTCCCGCTCTTTCTGGTCCTGCGTCAGCGAGGGCAGCATCGACCAGTAGGAGATGTCGTTGACGGTGTATGCCACCTCGTAGACGAGGTAGACGAGGGTGAACAGCGCGACGTAGCTCCAGCCGTCGGCGCCCAGGTCCGCGAACATCAGCAGCGACGCGCCGCCCCACAGCACGGCGCCGATGAGGATCCACGGCCGGAACTTGCCCCACCGGGTGCGCGTGTTGTCGACCACGACACCCATGACCGGGTCGTTGACGGCGTCGAAGACCCGCATCGCCACGAGGATCACGGTGATGACACCAAGCTGCGCGCCGGAGATCCGCAGCACGTCGGTGAGATAGAACATCAGGTACAGCGACACCAGCGCCGCCAACATGTCGCGGCCGAGTGTTCCCAGGCCGAACCCCCACCTCGACGCCGCCATGGGCACACCCTAGGGCGTCGGGGCGGCCAATCAGGGGCGTACCAGCGTCACCACGTCGACGGCGGCTGCCACGGACTCCGCCGCGACCCCCTCGGGGAGGCCGTGGAACGCGTTGGGGCCCATCGCGATGAGGTCCGACACGGCGTCGGCGGCCAGGTCGGCCCGCCAGCGCACCGGCCGCACGTGCGCGTCCCAACCCGGAAAGCCTGCCAGCAGCGCGTCCGTCTTGTCGCCCGCCACGTCAAGCAGGCCGTGACGGGTGCGCAGAGCGGCGAGGTGCTCCCCGGTGGGCACAGCCACGACGACGCGCCCGCCCGGGGCGAGGACGCGGGCGAACTCCGCGGGGTTGCGCGGCGCGAACACGCACAGCACCGCGTCGACGGCGCCGTCGGCCACGGGCAGACCGGCCCAGGTGTCGGCGACGATGGCCGCGGCCCGCGGGTGCGCCCGTGCCGCCCGCCGGGCGGCGGCGGGG
>JGI25320J50211_1000118_pt1 | contig 68983 bp, 60 predicted proteins | sample AutmiccommuBRH21_FD_50211 | JGI IMG/M metagenome (IMG submission 50211)
AAGCGAACCTACCCCCCCCCCCGGCACCTCTCCTTGAGAGTTAGATTGACAGCACCTACCCCATCACCCAGTTCGACCTCCGGTCGTATCACGGATGCAATCTCGCACCTACAACCTATGTATCTCCGGAGGATACACCTATGTTCGCTACGATAGCACGCTTCTTTCAATCCCTGTTCCTTGTACTTGAAACCTCTGACGCCGTCATTCGTACCGTCAACAACCTGGCTACCACTGCCGAAGCACACAGTGCTCACTTCAAATCGATCTCAACGATCGAGCTGTCCACCAAGCAGACCAAGGCAGAACGCCAAGCAATTGCAGAGCTCGCAGAGCCTACTGCATAACCATCATCGTGGAGTCCCAGCTATGGGCTTCACGATCATTTTTACACAATACATACACATACACATAGGAGATAGTCTTCCCACTTCTAAGAGGATCCTCAGATCATTGCCGGCATCCTGCTATTACTGCAGGAACCTGAGGATAGTTACGGTCAAGACCGTTAACGGGAGGTAATAGTCCTGGTGATGCTACTGGGCCTCAGAATACACGCGAGGATGATGAGGGTAATTATTTGGGAAGTAGTACTCATTCAAGTACAACATTTTGTACATGCACTTCAGCTCAATGTACATGTACATTAATAGTCCGTATGTGTACTATATTTCACCCTGCTTTCAACCCGATACCTACCCTACACTCTATCCCCGCATTTCCTGTCATCCATATAGATCTTTTCAGAACTTCTCGATACTTCTCAATCCAAGGACAAGTACTTCTCAAAAAGTTCTACAACTTCTACATCTGGCAAAGAAACATGCTTATTGGGGGTCTGATTTTTCACATCGGCCTCCGGCCGTTCCTGTGGGAAAATTAATTGATCTATCATTTAAACAAAGGAGAAGAATTATGGTAATTACAGACAAATCTGGAATAGACCAGACCAAAGAAAAGAGTAAGGCCGTCGCATTTATAAACTGGCAGGTATCGCTGAAAGATGGTCGATTTCTACGGTCCAGCAGAGGATTTCGGATCTCTCAGAATCCCGACTATCCGAATCCACAGGAGGATTATCTTGTAAAGTTGGCTCGGGAAAACGGTGGTTCCGTTACGGTATCGATCAAGTGTCAAATCATGATCAAAAATGGACGGAGGGACATGGAATAACTACTGCGCATTCCTCACAGAAGTATATTGAGATCTCAGAGAACTTATTCAGACATGCAGAATATCTACTGAACCAAAGAAATAAAGTACGAAGTCAGCACCTTCAGCACCCAGCATAGACCATGTTTGGACAGGTATAATTGAACCAAGAAAAACAATACCGATCCTATATACTAAAAAGCTAAAACAGACCGATTTTGGCTATATATACCCGAGGGTGTATCGCCTCCAGTACATGGCCTCTTACCTGCTTGAATGAAGCGTCATCTGAAGCCCGTCCAGCAACCTCATGCGATCTACCTGCCCGTCACTATCTGTGCAGGTATTCTGCTACTGCCGGCGCCATAGGCCATCACCTGAATTCGAGGAACCAAGAACAAAAATACCTTCTGTATGACTCAGATTCCCGGATCCACAGGTTACAGTGGCAACTGGGTTTCCCTGTATGTAGTATTTTAATTTTGTTCTATAGCTGGCTGGAACGTGTCTCCCGGGCATCTGCGGGCGTACCGACACCGCAAACAGCCGCGGTGTCGAAGCCCCCTTGCGCCCGTAGCCCCTTATCCAGCCAGCGTAGCCTGGGGAGGAGGAACCCCCCTCTTCTTGTATGGCCAGCGTAGTGCCGGGGTGTCCGTCGCGAAGCGATCGGCACGCGCCCCGAGTGCTATCGATGGCCATACAAGAAGAGGGTAAATCAATGAAGAGAAACCTTCAAAATTAAACCGGATTAATGATAATATATTTTGCAAAAATCGTGCCACTATATTATACGTGTTTCCTGTAAGTTACATACAATACCCTACATAAAAAGAAACTATTTTGTTTCTTTTTACATACTGATTAAAAGAATATTGTTTCTTTTATGTTAATCCGAGGAGTATACTAATTAAATGCATATTAATGGGAAATTAATGTAGGTACATCTTAACTAATTGGTAGGGGTATACGCCTGTGGCACTACATGATACCAGCAAATTCACCGGCATCCACCTGGAAGCCGACGAGCTGATTAAAAAACACAAATTTTTCAAAGAAGACTTCGGTAAATTCCAGCCTATAGGAGCACTGGACAATATGCACACTTTAGCAAATGACCCTGCACCGACAGACATATTTGGGCTATTACGCAATGTGTCAAAATCCGCGTATGTACTGTTCGATGATCTTAAACGGCATAGGGATCCAAAAAATAATCTAGCAACGTATGCATTGAAGCGACCTACAAAGAGCCAAACCGTAGTATTTAACAGATGCCTACGTGAGTTAAAAGAGCAGCTAATTATCATCACAGCCAAGACCACTGACATGGCCAACCCTATTCCTAAAAACACCTACCTGATCAACCCTGCACTACTAAAATGCAGAGAGATTACTGCAACAGAGGCTATGTGGGACATATTGGTAAAACTGGAAGCAGAAAGAAAGCTGGCTCTTCTTAAGAAGACGATCTCAGTAGATAATTAATATTTTTGCTTTTGGTTCATACCCTCCGATCAAATGCTGGCGATTCGGCCGTAGGGAAATTCAGGTATCAGTTTTGCTTTTTGGCTCAATCCTATGAATCCTCGGGACAATGATCATACAGAGGATCTATCAATAATTCTCACCATAGACCCGTTACCATATTGGTCTCCACCAATGACTACTTCCTGTAGGCACTCATGATCTTCACGTAGATTGCTACGACATCTTCGTTGGTATCATATGGAAAAGTCCATCTCTTCACCATCGGCATCCTTGATCTACACAGAGAACATCCACAGCAGAATAGGCTCTTAACACTGGTAACTTCCGGATAACTCGGTTGGAATTATAGTTGTCGCCAGCCAGTAATGATAATTGTCGTTGAACACAATTGGTACATCGGGCTGACTCATGCTGCTGTAAAGCATGTAGCGCGTCAGTTAATGCAGAAAGGAACTCGTGGGCTCAAATGCATGCACCAGAAGAATATGTCGATATTTTCAACGGTGTCGGCTACATCCAAAAAAGTCCCACTTCGATATATGAAGAATCCGGTACTGATCATGTGAGCAGGGATTGCACTCAACTACACGAGACATGATCAAGGAAAACGTAACATATACTGTAGGCGGTTTTGTTTTTTGGCTCAATTGCTACAGGCCGGCCCATGACCCATTTAGGCTAGGCTGCTATGCACGAAGCCAAGAAGAATTCGGCAGATTTAGATCGTAGTTACAGACGCCCTGTTGAATGAAAGGTTTATTTTTTTTCTAATACTCAGGTTAAGAGAAGAGATGTGTAAGCCGCCAGATCAATTGCTGGCGACTCAGCGCAGGGAAGGCATCAGTTTTGCTTTTTTGGTTCAACACCTATGTATCCTCAGGTACGTATGGCAGGCAACTGATGATGTATTCGCAGACTACTGCAGCATCTTCCTTGGCATGAGGAAGGCTCATTCCTTCGATATCAATATCCATAGTGCAGGCAAAAAACATCCGCAGCAGGAGATTGCACCGATGCATAACATTTCAACAGAATTAATCTGAATTTAAATTAATAGTTAACTGGAAAACAATGTACGCTGAGTATATTTATACATTAATTATAACCACACATTAAGTTAAGATATGTTGTTATTTCAATTGCATAAATGACTTGACAAACTCAATCTAGTCGTGGATAAAGGAACATGTGAAGGTTGAAAAAGACAGGCAGACTGATCCTATGCCCAGGACAAGAAGCTCACCATCTAGGTGCTCGTTTTCCGGATGGCCCTCGATAAATGAAGTATAGAAAAGGAGCCAGTTGAAAGATCCCTCAAAATCAGAAAAAGAACTACTTATACAGATCCCGGAAGGAATTCACCGATGGCTACGAAATTCCGCCGCAGAAGCAGATAAATCAATAGATGAGATAGTTATTGATGCTTTGGATCAGTACGTTAATGCTAATAAAGTGGTGCTATCTGTCAGAAGAAAAAGCATATTGAAAAAAAGCCTACGTAGGTTCACCCCTTGTCAGCAACGTCTCTTTATGCTGATAGCCTGCAAGGCCAAGCCTGGCGATAATACTGGGGGGTGGTTTCATGCGACCTGGGATGAAATTCTTGCAATATCTCAGAATGAACTACATACGTATGAAGACATTTATCATGCTTGCAAAAGCTTTGAAAACAAGCCTGTTACAATAAAACGGAAAAAGACATCAGGTATTTGCACTGTCGATATACGCAACGGACATAGCGTCGGTTTTCAGTTCTATCTCGACACATACAATGCGCTACTTGAGTTGGCTGAATTAGAGGAATAATCAAAAAGATCTTAAATGATACTGACGATAATATTGCTCGTCTTTCTGGGCAAGCCGTTAATTGGTTCTGAGTTTCAGGAGGTTCTGCAGTTTGGTTCTGACATAACGCCATTGTTTCCAGTAACACATGCGAGTCCGGCGGCGAATCCACTCATCGATTGCAGGGATTGGACGGTAATATTCTAAAACGAAGTATTTATCCAATCAGAAGATAAGATACTGCCTGAGCTTCGTCGGCCTACATCTTTACACTTCGACTTCCTCCAAACTTTTCCTCACGATAATGCTCTTGCCCTAGGTTAGTATTTCATGTTAAGCAAATGACTTATCGCAGGATCACACACAGGGGGCTTTAACCCCATAAGTTACGCCCATACCGGGCACACCACACACAAGGCGCTGCTGTCGAAGAATTTTTTGCTGCGCTCCAAAATTGCAGCAGAGAGCGGCGTTATTGCAGCATCTGGAGCTGGATATGCTGAATCCGATTGTTTCTCATTTATCTCGCCTCAATGAAGAGGGCTTGGCCGTAGAGAATTTTACATCGTTAAGCTTCTGGTCCAAAAAAGTCATATCTTTCCTTAGAACCGCCCTTGGTGAAACAGAGGCAGCAGAATTTATGCGCTTAACCTCCGAAGACGATTGGGAAGAACATGCCCTCCGGCTTGGCCATATTCAAGGGCTCGTTGCTTTAGCTGAAGCCGAGAATCAATCAACAGCAGGTGCAACTTCAAATTCCTCCGTATTCCCCATTACACAACTTACCTCTGACTCGACCCGAGTATTTGTCGTTCACGGACATGACAATGAAACAAAAGAAACAACAGCTCGATTCCTAGAACGGCTTGAACTCAAACCCATCATTCTCCACGAACAACCCAGTGGTGGACGTACTATCATCGAGAAGTTCGAGAAATTTTCTGGCACTGCGGCCTTCGCGGTGGTACTGCTGACGCCCGATGACGTAGGGGCAATTGCCTCTACTAGAGAGAACTTGCTGCCAAGAGCCCGCCAAAATGTAGTTCTTGAACTTGGCTATTTCATGGGTCGTCTAGGGCGAGATCGTGTCTGCGCTTTATACAAAGGTGGAGTTGATCTCCCGTCAGATTTTCAAGGCGTGATCTACATTGAGATTGATGTCTCGGGCGCATGGAAAGCTAAACTTGCACAAGAACTGGTGCAAGCCAAGATGCCGATCAATCTTGCTGGTCTGCTGGGTGGCTCTTGAGGTTTCTACGCACCCTGAGCGCGATAAGTGACAGGATTATCCATACGGGCCAGGAATGGCAAGCTCGGCCCCAGCCTCAACTTATCCAATTGTCTGGCTCGATGCCATTCATTACAAGGTTCGTGAGAAAGGGAAGGTCGCTAGTAAGGCGGTGCACACGATCCTCGGCGTAAACCTCAAGGGCAAGAATGAAGTTCTTGGGCTGTATATCTCTGAGCATGAAGGTGTCAATTTCTGGCTTCAGGTGCTGACGGATCTTGGCAATCTCGGTGTAGAAGACATCTTTATCGCCTGTGTGGACGGCCTCAAGGTTCCCAAGGCCATTGAGGCTGTCTTCCCGAATACCAAGGTTCAGCTCTGCATCGTCCACCAGATCCGAAATTCAATGAAGTACGTTGGGACAAAGAACCAGAAAGAATTCATGGTTGATCTCAAGCGGGTATACAAGGCCACCACTATAGATTTAGCCGCATCTGAACTTGATATTTAGGCGGAAAAATGGAATGACAAATACCCTATCGTCATCAAATCCTGGCGAAACAATTGGGAGCGACTCAGTCAGTATTTCAAGTTTCCTGATGATATTCGGCATATTATCTATACGACCAAACCATTGAGGCGGTTCACCGTCAGTTTCGCAAATTGACCAAGACCAAAGGGGCTTTCCCGAATCAGGACAGCCTGTTGAAACTCCTGTATATGGGGATTCAGAATGCCAGCAAGAAATGGACAATGCCGATCCATAACTGGTCCCTGACAATTCTCAGTTGGCAATATTTTTGAAGGAAGGCTGGATAAGGAAATCTCTGATAGGTTGATTGCTTAATAAAAAAGAAAATTTTCGTAAACCCGCTCCAACTGAAACCAGCTCCTCCGACGAGCTTACCTGAGAGCCCATTCTCAGAGCTGGTTTCAACTTCCGCTACCTTCAGTGGTTGATTGAGAATTATGAACCGTGACACAGAATTTTGAATACTCCCCCAAAATGAGAAAAGTATAACTCCAATAAAAGTAGCAATTACTCCATTTTTAATAGTGTGTGATTCTTTCTCTGGCATTTGATCATTTTTCCCCCTATAAGTTGAGTAGCGAGCTTCAGCGAGTCCAAGTGAGGTTTTAGCCGAACGATCTTAAGCGCCTGGTTAAATTCATTTAAAATCTCTTGTAAGCATAGTTGATGCTACTGATGCTTCAAGTGCATTATTTTTTGTAAATCGTTTTGCAGATTCATAACCTTCAGTTCTATATGTATCTAACATCTCTTTATATGTTGTGATACTTCGAGTGTCGATTCTCAACCTTAAAGCTGTTCCATGATAATTGCATTCTTTGTCCTCTTTTTGTTCTGATGTCAGATAGAGGCTTTTATCATTGCTCGCTATAAAGAAGTTTCCACCATTTCGGCATATGCGGCTAGTCATGTAAAGCCCAAAACCTGAATTCTGCCAATGATCGTTTTCTCTTTTCTTGACTCCTTTGTACATTTTTCCTGATACACCTGGAAGCAATGCCAAATGTAAAGCGTCACGTTCAGAATTGATGGTGAGAAAAGGGTTGTTAGACAGGCCTTCTTTAATTCCACGCCCAGTGTCAAGAATTGCAACTTCAACTAAATTTTTCGATGGCCAATATTGTGCGCAATACTCAATAATATCTGAATGAGAATGTTCAACGACATTTCGCATTATTTCTCGAATTGAAAAAGTAAGTGTATCTACAAGATCTCCATCTTTTTGCCGGGTTAATACCTTTGCGATTTCTTCTGTTTTGTTTTCAATTATGTCTCCAATATGAGTAAACATATTAGCGGCTTCATCTTGTAAATCACTGACTTCGATAATGGTTAAAGGTATATATGTACTGCTTCCTGCTGCTTCACCAGGTGAGTTACCAAAATCTAATCCAAATGCTTTGAAAAACCCCATGTGAGCTGGGTAGGATTTATGCTTGTAATCAGATGCAGTGAATTTACAATCAGGTTTTGATTTTCTATATCTTTTCAGTTCATTAGCAACATATGCCATTGTGAATGGCTCTACCAAACCAAGGTTCTTGAAATTAAAATCGTAATGATCTGCATCATCTAAATTCCACAATTTATTGCAAAAATTTAAAGTGTTTGTGAGTGACAAATTTTGCGGAACTTTTACTTCTAGCATGGGGTGTCATTTCATAAAAATTTAACGGTACGCTCAGCTGGCGAAGGTCAGTTGCAGCGTCAAGTAAGGCCTCGTCTTTTGTAAAGTACCTGTTACACACATAGGCTGTGGAATCAAGTTGTTCGTCTACTTCCCGATCGTGACGACCCGTCATGAAATGCAAAGGTGCTCAAGTCCGGTTGGCATTTCGTTTATCAGTTCCCAATATACTTCATCCGGCTACGGTCCGATGTTCTTTGGGAACCGCCTGGTGCGGACCCCCATGCCATGTGGTGTGGGGGCTGTGGGGAGAAAATCCCCCCCGATTGGGCAGTTCCTTTGTTCCCTTATTCTCAAGTCCTCTTTCATGAAAGATGCATACACGTCTCTTGTTTTATCGTGGCCGCAATATCGGGTCTTTCTTTAGCTATGATTTCATCAAAAACCTCTTGAACAAATGGCGCAACCCAGTACTGAGAATCATGCTCAGGCGTCATTCCACACTCAAGCGCGTCGACGTAATCAGAAGATGACATATAGTGACCGTTGAGGGAAAAGACGTATGCGAGATGCAGGATAAAGATGTCACGTATGTCGGAGGCGAAGGCGTCCAACACTTGAATCCGATTACTGAGATAGACGTCTTTGTCGTTCAAGAGAAGATTCTGAAAGAAGTTATAGTGCGTATGGTCATTGCAGCGGTTGCGGACATTCTTGTACCGGTCGTCTTTGTATAGAAGATCGTTGATAGAGGCGACTTTGGACGACCCTCGAATGTAGCTCGACATGACGCGGTATTCGGGAAGCCGATCTATTCCTTGCAGCCAATTATCGATCTTTTCGACAATGAAGTTCTCGATGCTGACGTGATCTTGGAGATAAAGACTGGCATATACACTTATGATTGTTGAGTCATAATACTTTCTGAGCAATGCGTATGCGTCATTTATTCGTCCAGCTTTGAGAATATCCCGGATAGACTCAAGAGTTCCTTGAATGGACGAGTATGCGTAGGAGTCAACATTCAAGATGGCCCTGGTGCCGATAGTGGAGAAGCTGAAGACGGAGCCAGCGAAAATCTCGTAGAACCTGGCGTAGCGGTCTATCTCAGTAAAAACCAGATGCTCTTGGTATTCAGGACCTGCAACCGTCATCGCTCTCCGCCTACCGCTTCATCCCCAATTTCTTATGCCCAACGACCAAGCTGTGCGGCGCAAACGAAGCGCAGCGTAGTTTGCGTTTGAACGAGCGTCTTGTTAGCCCTACCTTCGCATATCATAAATTTCATCCTCCACGACCATTTTGAAATCGTAGAACAACTTTCCTTGATATGAAATTTCCTTTGCCAGAATTATTGCTGTTGGTCGGTAAGCGTATTGATATCCATATTCGGCACATGTAAGAGTCGTGTTGTCAGTGAATACTATTACCCGCCCGTGACTGCACCCATTAAAAGAATCATCTTTCTCGTCGTCGTCATACCAACGGTCGATAGTTTTACTAGCAGTGATTGTATAACCCACCAAGTCATCCAATTCATCCGCTAAGTCTGCATGTGCAGGAAGAGCAACAAGAGCGGCAAAAATCACGAAAATCAGATACTTCATTGGCTGCTCCTCCTTTTTAGCCTAACAATTTATTCAGCTGATCTGCATCTCTCCCCGGATTGGGATGTTATACAGAAAGATGACATCATTTTAGTGCCTTGATCAAGGTCCTTCCAAAGGTCAACATATTCCCAATTAAGTGGATATCAGATACATTGCCTTCAGATATAAAAATTCATAACTCAGTCAACCCTAGGTGTGATCAACAAGCATAAAAATATTTTCTTAATGATCTATTTTGTCGACTATTATTTTGCCGCCTTGCAACGAAATTCAAGAGAAGCAGCAGCTGGTCTTGCAAAACCAGCATCGGTCAGTTCTAGGTTTATCGTTTCAACAACCTTGTTCTCTTTGGCACAAAATTCGTTTGCCTCTTGATAAACGTCTGCGCGTACTCCAATAGGGGGACCAAACCCTACTTGAGGGCTTTTCTTAGCAATCAGATATTTACCATCGCCGGTTTGTACAATCCCTGTAGATGCACACCCTGCCATTAGCACTGCTATTAAACAGGTAATGTATATTTTGAAGTTCATATGACTCACGGGCTTGAAACGTTTAAACGTCAGGTTTGAGTGCGGGTAATCAATGCCCACATAATTCCAAAAGACCGTAATCTAATTTTCAGATAACAGAAAGAAGATTTTCCTCATGAACATGTTGACATACCAAAGTCGTTCCTCGACAGGTTTAAATTTCATCATTGCAGTAGAAGTATCTCTTGGCTTGCCGTGCATTGTAGTTGCTGAATGTGCATGTACCCTTGCCATCTGTAATTATTTGTGTTCATCTCCTCCAGAGATTAATAAAGGATAATACAGTAACTTGTACCGGATAACTATAACGGGCGTGCAACAGTTGCGGGAACCATGAATAAAAAAAACCTCACCGAAGCAGATATCCGCACAAAGTTCATCACGCCCGCTCTTGTTGGCGCCGACGGTGACAAATGGGATCTGATGACTCAACTTCGTGAGGAAGTATACTTCACCAAAGGGCGTGTCATTGTCCGCGGGAAGACAGTCAAACGCGGTGAAGCCAAAAAGGTAGATTACCTCCTATACTATAAAACCGGCATCCCGATCGCTGTTATCGAAGCCAAAGATAATAATCATACTGTGGGAGCCGGCATGCAGCAGGCTCTCGATTACGCCGAAATTCTCGATGTACCCTTTGCATATAGCTCCAATGGAGATGCCTTCCTTGAACACGACAGAACGGGCATGGGAGCCACGGTAGAGAGGGAGCTCACGCTCGATCAGTTTCCAACTCCCGATGAATTGTGGCAGCGTTATCTGGCCTGCAAAGGCTACAGTGCGACCCAGGAAGCTGTAGCGACACAGGATTACTATGAAGATGGATCAGGCAAAGAACCCCGATACTACCAGCTTGTTGCCATCAACCGAACCATAGATGCCATTAACCAGGGGAAAAACCGTATCCTGCTGGTGATGGCCACAGGTACAGGGAAAACCTATACTGCCTTTCAGATTATCTGGCGCCTATGGAAGTCAGGGGCTAAGAAGCGTATCCTCTTCCTAGTCGACCGTAATATCCTTGCAGACCAAACCAAGAACAACGACTTCAAACCGTTTGGCAAGGCGATGACCAAGATCACTAATCGCGTTGCCGATAAAGCCTTTGAGATCTACCTGGCACTCTATCAGGCAGTCACTGGTACAGAAGAAGAGCAGAACATCTACAAGCAGTTCTCCCCTGAATTTTTCGATCTTGTTGTAGTGGATGAATGTCACCGCGGCAGTGCTGCCAATGACGCAGCCTGGCGTAAGATCCTTGAGTACTTCTCTGCAGCCACACAGATTGGACTTACCGCAACACCAAAGGAAACCAGGGACATTTCCAACATCGAATACTTCGGCAACCCGATATACACCTACTCTCTACGGCAAGGCATAGCCGATGGATTCCTCGCTCCTTACAAAGTAGTCCGTATCGGCATCGACCGAGATCTGGAAGGGTGGCGACCAGAAAACGGTAAGACTGATAAATATGGTCAGCTCATTGAAGACCGGGAATACAATGACATGGACTATGATCGGAAGCTGATCCTTGAGAAGCGTACTGAACTGGTTGCCGCAAAGATAACAGAATTTCTTAAGGCCACCGATCGTTTCAACAAGACCATTGTTTTCTGTGACAACATCGATCATGCCGAACGAATGCGGCAAGCCTTGGTCAATGCCAATCCGGATCTGGCAGCTGCAAACAGCAAATATGTCATACGCATCACCGGGGACAATGACGAAGGCAAAGCTCAACTCGACAATTTCATCGATCCTGAGTCGACCTTTCCTGTCATCGCCACCACCTCACAGCTGATGTCTACTGGTGTCGATGCGCAAACCTGCCACCTGATAGTCCTCGATAAGCGGATTAATTCCATGACCGAATTCAAGCAGATTATCGGCCGGGGTACTCGGATCAACGAGGATTACAATAAGTTCTTTTTCACCATTATGGATTTCAAGCGAGCCACCGCTCTGTTTGCTGATCCAGATTTTGATGGCGATCCCGTTCAGATTTATGAACCAGGCTTAGGAGATACACCTGTTCCCCCTGATGATCCGCCGCTTGCTGGTGAAGGAGATCCACCGCCAGGTAGCGATGATATAATAGATGAGCCCTTTGGCGGCTTAGAGGACCCCCCAGGACCTGATACGACCAGATATTATGTTGATGATGTCGAAGTCCGGGTTGCCACGGAGCGTGTCCAATATCTCGATGCCGATGGCCGGCTCATTACCGAGTCATTGAAGGATTACACTCAGAAGACCGTTCACAAGGCTTATGCATCATTGAAGGAGTTTCTCAATGCTTGGAATGACGCAGAACGCAAGCAGGCTATAGTCGATGAACTCGCCAGCCGCGGAGTCTTCCTCGAAGAGCTTGCCGAACAGGTTGGTTACGACTATGATGCCTTCGATCTTATATGCCATGTGGCCTTTGATCAACCACCGCTGACTCGTCGTGAGCGGGTTGACAATGTCCGCAAGCGTGATGTCTTTGCCAAATACGGTGAGAAGACTAGAGCTGTGCTTGATGCATTGCTGGAGAAATATGCTGATGCCGGCCTCAAAAGCTTTGAGTCCCTTGAAATACTCAAGGTCGATCCGTTGACCAGCTTCGGCACACCAATCGAAATCATCAATCTATTTGGAAATAAGCCAAATTATCTCTACGCTCTCCACGAACTGGAAGCTGAACTCTACATGGAAACAGCCTGACCTATGCCCAATGTCTCAAACCTCGTCAAAACCATCCAGGATATTATGCGCAAAGACGCCGGCACCTATGGTGATGCTCAGCGCCTCGAACAGCTCGGCTGGATGTTCTTCCTCAAGATCTTTGACGATCGTGAAAAGGAACTCGAACTTCTCCGTGACAATTACAAATCTCCGCTCCCCCAAGACCTGCGCTGGTCAAACTGGGCTTCGGACGATGAAGGCATCACTGGGGATTCCCTGCTTGATTTTGTCAACAACACCTTACTGCTTAAACTCAAGAACCTGACCACTAGTGGTGACAGGATTGCCGGCCTCATCCGGTCAGCCTTCGAGGATGCCAACAACTACATGAAGAACGGTACGTTGATGCGGCAGGTCATCAACAAGATCAATGGTATCGACTTCAACGCCTCCGATGACCGCCACATGTTTGGCGACATATATGAAAAGTTGCTTAAAGACCTTCAGTCAGCTGGCAACGCCGGCGAGTTCTATACTCCCAGGGCCGTCACCCAGTTCATTGTTGAGCAGGTTAATCCTCGCCTTGGGGAGATCATCCTCGATCCTGCCTGTGGCACCGGTGGCTTCCTCGCCTGCACAATCGAGCACTTGCGCAAGCAGGCGAAAACTGAAGCAGATGAGCGTACCATTCAGGACTGCTTTGCCGGCATTGAAAAAAAACATCTGCCGCATGTCCTGTGCATGACGAACCTGCTTCTCCATGGTATCGACATCCCTTCCAATATTCGCCACGACAACACCCTTGCTCGCCCCTTACGCGACTGGAGTCCGAAAGAGCGAGTGGATGTCATCGTTACCAATCCACCCTTTGGTGGCATGGAGGAAGACGGTATTGAGGCTAATTTCCCTGCTGAGTTTCGCACCCGGGAAACTGCCGACCTCTTTCTTGTTCTGCTGATGAAAATCCTCAAGCCAGGTGGTCGTGCCGGACTGGTATTACCCGACGGAACACTCTTTGGAGAAGGTGTCAAGACTCGTATCAAGGAGGCACTGCTCACCGAGTGCAACCTCCATACAATTGTCCGGCTGCCCAACGGTGTATTCAATCCTTACACCAGCATCCGCACAAACCTGCTCTTCTTCACCAAAGGCCAGCCCACCACCGAGATCTGGTATTACGAGCATCCTTATCCTTCAGGAGCCAAAAGCTACAACAAGACCAAGCCTATCCGTATTGAGGAATTTGCACCCGAACGTGCCTGGTGGGACAACCGTGTTGAAAACGAGCAGGCATGGTGCATCTCCATCGATACTATCAAGGCCAGCAACTTCAACCTCGACATTAAGAATCCTCGTAATGGTGACATTGGTCCGGGTGACGTGGATCATCTCCTACCCGAATATGAAAAGCTTCTTTCTCAGATTGCTGATACTCGATCCGCATTGAAAAAGGAACTCCACAACGCCCTCGCCGCCACCGCCGGAGCTTCTCAATGAAGCTTGAAACCTTCTTTGAAAAGTTTGATCAGTTTGCCGACACGCCCGATGCGGTGGCGAAGATGCGGGAGATGGTGTTGAAGTTTGCCGTACAAGGCAAGCTCGTGCCGCAAGACCCTAACGATGGTGAGAATGTCAAATTGATTGATAGCGAGTTAAAACCTGTTGCTCCATTCAACATACCTCCGCTCTGGACTTGGGCAAAATTGGATCAACTGGCGAATATCAACGGCGGTTTTGCATTCAAGAGTACTGACTATAAAGAGACTGGAACACGAATTGTTCGGATATCTGACTTCGATGAATTTGGATTCAAAGATCACAAAGTTGTAAGACATCCTTTTTCGCCTGAACTCAAAAAGTTTGCCCTTGATGTGGGCGATATCCTCATGGCCATGACCGGCGGAACTGTAGGTAAGAGTTTTTACGTGAGATCACTACCAGAACCAATGCTTGTCAACCAACGGGTAGCGACTATCAAAGTTTTACCCGAAGCGGAGTCGAGTTACATCAATGTTTTGATTCGGTCGGAGTTTACGCAGAAAGTAATCCGAAACGCAAAAAACTCGACCAACGACAATATTTCCATGGCGGATATCAAAGGGTTCGCCGTTCCACTCCCACCCCTCGCCGAACAGAAGAGGATAGTAGCGAAGGTGGATGAATTAATGGCTCTGTGTGATCGACTGGAGGCTCAGCAGCAGGAAAGAGAGACACGGCACACCGCGCTTGCTCGTGCATCCCTGGCTCACTTTGCCGGTGCACCCACTGTGGCCAACCTCGAACTCCTGTTTCACTCGTGCTATACCATTACTCCTGCTGATCTCCGTAAGTCCATCCTGTCCCTCGCGGTCCAAGGAAAACTTGTTGAACAAGACCTTAGCGATGAACCCGTTGAGGAGCTTTTGAAGTTAATCTTCAGCGATCGAAACACTCAAGAGAAGAGCTCCAGACGAAAACAGTCACCGATGAAAGACGATGGGGTTAAATACGAAATCCCAACAAGCTGGTCTTGGTCAAACGTTCAGGAACTTGCACAGCCCAACGAGAGCGTAACCTACGGAATCCTTAAACCTGTCTGGATGGATTTAGGCGTGCCAACAGTTCGGGTGACAGAAATGAAGACTGGAATAATTGACGTGCCCGTCCTGCCCAGGTGCGCCCCTGAACGAGCAGCCAAATTTTCCAAGACCACTCTTCGGGAGGGTGATCTACTCATCTCGAAAGATGGGACCATAGGAAAGACTGCTTTTGTTCCAAGTGAGCTGGATGGAGGAAATATCACGCAGCACATTTTAAGATTCGCAATCAGCAAGAGACTTCATCCAGAATTTGTTCGCCTTTGTATCGATGCCCCTCCTTGCCAAGGATGGATGGCAGGGGAGACAAAAGGAGTTGCACTGCAAGGTGTGAACGTGGGCGACTTTCGCCGTATGCCCATTCCACTTCCACCTCTCGCTGAACAGCATCGAATTGTAGCCAAAGTGGATCAACTGATGGCCTTGGTGGACCAACTGGAAGTGCAACTCGCTGCATCCAAGGCTACTGCCACGAAGCTCATGGAAGCCGTCGTCGCTGAGCTCACTACGGCTCCGATAGATGCCCACTGATACTCAAGTTGTTGACAGCATTGACATAGGCGGCATAAAAAAGGGTTTTCATGCTGTTGTCCTGCGTGTTGGATGCGGAAGCCCTGCCAGGGCCGTATGGGATAGCCATGGGCTTTATTAATTTCCATCTCTCATTCTATAGCTTGCTGCATACGCTGAATTCAGGCATTAGCACTGTAACTCCGAACATAATTGTCGATGTTATGGACGCTCGGCGGCTCTTAGCCAATCGCTTACACCATCCACCTCTAGCGACAGTAGCATGTCTTGCAAAGATACCACGCGTTGAAGCATTGCTCCATGGTCAGACTCTTCTCGTTCCTCGGCTTCAGCAAAAAGACGAGTCATAAGTTGGGAAAGGTTATTTTCATAATCGTATAGATACGGTTTAGTACGGCTGACATAATTCAGATAAATCTCAGTTGCAGCCAAGGCATGATCTGGATTGTGATGTGAAGTTGTGTTAAGCCATGTATCGATTCCAAAGGGTCGGTCGTGTTTGTTCTCGCTATCGCTCTCGAATATTGTAAAACATAGGTGAATCAATTCTATCGGAATGGAAATCATTGAATGCTGTTTCTGGAACAATCGTTCCATCTGCTGGGCGACTACTGCAGCATGAGGACCATTTGCTTTTAAACCGGCCTCGATACCTGTAAGGCATTGTTCACGATGTTGTTGAATGTTTTCAGGGTGTGTCCAAACGCTAGCGGCTCCTCGCCAAGCCTCTGGATTATCCATGGACTTCAAGTCCTGGACCAAAACAAAAATGTCTATGCGCCCAGATAGGGCTGCCAAGGCTGAAATGCGACCCCAGGTTTCCATATCCTTACCGCTCCCCTCATTGTGAATACGCGCCAGCAAGGGGCCGACTTCCTCAAAATGATTATGATAAGCATAATAAAGGCATGCCTCAGCGACTTTCCAAAGTCCTGTAGCATCTTGCATAACGAGATGGAACAAATTCCAACCCAGCTCAGAATTTTGACCTTGCAAATAAGGTAGGTGCCGCAAGATTAAGGCACGAATCGCTGGGTGCTCGTTACCCGCAAAACGGTGCAATGTAGGAGTTAATAAATCGGGAAATGGAACTCCGTGTTCTTGGAATCGGTTGGCCAAGATCATCAATGCCTCGACAACACGACCGCTCCTCATATTGATGCCTGTGAAGATCAAATCAACCGAATCTCCTTTGATTGTACTCTCCTCTCGAAGAGTCGCGAAACCTATTGCCAAAAATACTAACCGCGCAGCATTTTGTGTGTCTTTGATAACGTGGGCACAGGCTTTCATGGCCTTGGATGCTGCACGGTTGTGATACCAGTGTTTGGGATGTCTTTCCAGTTCGTCAAGGATATGGCTCGCCAAGGCAGGGGCATTGGGCTCATCGAGGAGTTCCCATTTTCCATTAGCTTGCAAGTTGCGATTATGATGTTCCAGATGATTTGTGATGCCGTCCATGATGTCATCACGGAATCCTTCGGAAATATCGGCCCAATGTGTGGATAACAAATGTAAGAATCGAGTTGGGTGGCACGATGATGCTTCGCAAAGTTGTCCACCAACCTCTCGCGCTCCACCAACCAGAAAGTCATCGAAAGTTCTTTCATATTCTGAATAGTGCTCCAACAAAGACAACACCCCACTATCACTGGCGCGATTGAACACCTCGAATGAAAACGGAGCACAAACCTTGCCGACATAAGAGATTATTTCCGGCTGACGAATCACCACCCCCTTTGTTTTTTCGTAATCGTCCAGTACGGCTTGAGCTTCAGATGAACGCAGATAGGGAGGAATAGTAACGATCAATTTAGCTCGTGTTTTCAATATCCAGTCAAGGTTTTGCTCATCTGTAAATTTATCCTCTGGCAAGGCCAAAATGCATGCTATTACCTCATCTTGCGTAGGTGCATCGAGATAAATGAATGCGGCCCGCATTAACGTGCCCAATTCAAAAGAGAGGTCAGACTCCAGCATGTCCTTTTCTCTCAATATACGTCCGACCAAGTCAAAGTTGGCTTCGGGATTAGAAGTACAAGCGAGGATGGCGAAGTACCGCAACGCGCCTTCATGGCTGAAACACAGGCGTTCACGGTTTATTTGCCACCAGTCGGAGTGTGTTTTGGCATGACTGAGGATGGCGGCTTCTACAGCGTCAAATAGGATGTCTTCACTGTCTTTAGGGAGATCGAGATTATCATGACTATGAGAATCTTCATATGAGGTTAGGGAAAGAAAATTACTTGAGTGGCTTTTGTGAGTATTTACAAAACGTGATGAATTGATTCGGCTCCACCGTTCAATGGATTCCAAGGCCAAATCCAATAATGTAGTGGATTTTTCCATCCGTTTATGGAGGAAATTGTCACTGCGGGTTCCGAACTCATGAGATTTACAATGCAATTTACCATTAAACCGAAATTTAATGACATCATCGTCGTTCAGGTCACCTGCTATGTAACGCCATAGCCAGATGTCTTCCATCGAACCTGCTTCCACACAGCGGGAGATGGCAGGCCCCAGCCGAGTGTTTCTCGGCATACTGAGGAGTTGCTCAAGTAAAGGCGCAACAAAAGGCAAATGTTCTTTATTGATTTCTGCGAGCTGATGCGATAGTTGCATCACAATTTGCTTTCCATCTATCCAGTCAAGTTGCAATATCTCCGTCCAAAATGCCAATACTCCAGTGGTATCTTCGTTTTTCCACTGCGATACCCGACGCGCATGTGACGTCAGTCCTTCAGCATCCCTCGCATATTTTAGATCAGGCACCAGATTCGTGAACCAAAAGTGATGCCATTCAATCAGCCGCGCTTGAGTGTAAATCACCTGGAAAATCTCGCGGTGGTTATGCCGTAACTCACGTATCAACGGCCAGTCTTCATCCTGTGGTACATGCTCGGCCAACGATTCTGCAACCAAGCGACGAATATGGAAAGCGGCGCTTCCGGTCAATACCGTCCGTAGTTGTTTTCTGAACTCGCGACGATCTCCCGTTAACAAAAATGCAATGAAACTCCGAATGCTGGGACGTACAAAGGGAACAGGTGGCAAACCTTGAATGAACTCATTTAGTGTAACACCTCGCCGCACAGCCCCATTGATGACCAGTACGTCCAGTAGGGTTTGATGCCCGAAGGTCAATTCACCGACTTGTGTTTCTTGCAGCACATTGAGGCTGCATAACAATCGTTGTATATTTTGAGAGGCAGTAAAGCGCTGATGAGGCACCGCCAATCTACGGGTCTTTAACATATCATCGGCAATGGCTTCAATCGCTTGCATAGCTGTTTCACCGAGCGCTTTTTCGGTTCGTACGAAGGTGTCGAGATATCTCTGCGCCAACGCTTGACTGGTTACTACATTGAAGCTGCCCTCTCGCTGGGCTAGCCCAACAAACAACGCCAACTCGCGCGGATTTCGGATCAGTTCACAGGTGACGGCATCTATGGTTGTCGTAACAATGCCGAGTGTGTCAAGTAGCGGTGCAATTTCGGACTCCCAATTCAAGGGCAGGCACTTTAGTTCGCAATCCCATTGTCTTTCAGAAATTCGGCGGTCGTAATGTCGGTCAAAGTCGCGGCAGGCAGCAACCACAGTGACATTTGGAATCAATAGTAGACGGTCGATTTGCGCCAAAAAGTACGTCAGCACGCAGTGTTCACGGGCAATGGACAGCACATCCAATGAATCAATGACAACGACCACCTGCACGTTTTCTGCCATGCGGGCAGCTTTTTCTACCCATTGCTCAGGCAAACCTTGAGACTGGCGATCTTGCGCCGTTGTTTGGTCGGCAAATTCTCGAGATTGAATAAAAAGTGGCACTATGTCTGTCCGAGTCTTCGCGCGTTGCTCCAATGCTTCCTGCAACGCTAACATCACACAAGTTTTGCCAGATCCGGGCAACCCCGCGAGCAAAATGGATCGTTTTTTAGCATCAATAGCTGAGAGTAGGCTGTTCAAAACTGGGATAGGAATACGCTGACCCGCAATGTCTCTATGCCACGATCTACCGATGGTCGAAGTGCTGGCAAAGGATGCACGCACCTCAGTAAGATTCATCGTCGGAACCAACATTGCTCCTGCTTGATTAATAATTTCGGTGAGGTCGTCTTTGGTTAAGCGATGTTGTGTGGAGGCGGATTCACTGCTGCTATCCATGCGAGCGCCAAGTTGATCAAGGCGTGTCCAGAGGACGTTGTATGCGACTTTTGGGTTGCACGCCATAAAACGCAAACGCTCATGGAGTAAATCCTCCATGCGATCCAGCTCGGGACTGATTTCAAAACTCGTACGGAGAAGAAAATTGAAAATTGAGAGATGGGGAGCCTCGGTGGCAAGTAGCGCTGCTAACTCTGCATCTGTTTTTTGTTGCTCTTTGCCCAAACTCGCGTGGTAGCTTACTTCATCGGTTTGCATGGTACTATGTTCACGAAGTTTGGCTAATGCACCAAACGGACTGCGCGAATAGAAACGAACTTCAGCATTCGTGTTAATAGCCAGTAACCTGGCTGCTTTACCCAATTCATCTGCGAGGTCAGCTATCGTCCAAGCTTTGAAATCAATTTGGTTCTTTTTACACTGGCAGCAAATCTGAGTACCGCTGTTTTTCCCGACCACTACATCGTCTACAATATACGTCACTGAATCTACTTCAATCCATTGAAACTCCGAATCGGACAGAATAGTCAAGGCCCAATCGAGAGCTACTAGATTCTGGTAGCCATCACCTCTGTTGGAACGAACACCTGCGATGCTCATACATCTAGTCCATGTTGAAAATTTTTCATCAGTTGGATCTGGGGGGAAATTCAATTTGGCGATAATTCATATGATATTCCGATCTATTGGGAATCAATGCGGTATAGGTGTGATTAAATCAACGATGAAGTCGTGTAGCTCTCCATTGGGGATGATCCACGAAAGTGAGTGTGATCGATCATGAAGTAATCCAAAATATACTGCCTAAAATCGATAAATTAACAAAAATGTAGTTTCTTACCTTTTCGTTTTTGTAGCGAACTCAATGTGTAACACAAAAATGTCGGGGGCATCAACAACTTACAGAATCTAGCAGCAAGGCCATAATATTTCAATTGTTTTTTCCTCAATGGAATCTCGCCCTAACCTAGTCCTGCTTGCCGGGCTGTCAGGAATGTTGTAATGCTACTGACAGTCAGCCAGGAATATATATGAACCCAAAGAGGTAGGGACAATGACCATGGCAACCAAAGTAAATTCGAGTGACGTCATCTCTCTCCGTGAAGCATTGAATATGGAGATTATAGTCAACCAGGCATTGATCGATATTCTTGTAGCCAAAGGAATTCTTACTCAACAAGAGCTCATGGCAAAGATCGAAGAGATTCGGAAAGAGATGCCCAAACCAACGTCTTAAAAGAAGGGCCTCATGTTGAAGAGGATCATTACTGGAGGACAGACAGGGGCAGACCAAGTCGGGGCTCTATGTGTCGCCACCAAGCACGACAAATCGGCTATTTATCTTGACACACTCGCTTTTGTATTTATATCGATTCAATGGCCATAATCCCCTGATCTTTGCATTAACCATTAGAGTTGAGGCAACCCCATGAGCATTCTTTTTTCACCGCTTAAGCTGCAGTCTATCACTTTTCGCAACCGGATTTTTGTTTCCCCAATGTGCCAGTATTCGAGCCAAGATGGATTACCTACTGACTGGCACCTCGTTCATCTTGGCAGTCGTGCCGTAGGTGGTGCGGGCATGGTAATGGTTGAGGCCACCTCGGTGAGTCCCGAGGGGAGAATCAGCCTGGGTGACAGCGGCATCTGGAGCGACGCCCATGTAGAGGCATTTATGCCGATTAGCCGCTTTGTTAAAGAGCAAGGAGCCGTGCCAGGGATTCAACTCGCCCATGCAGGACGCAAAGGTTCTTGTTCACCTCCTTGGCTTGGTGGTGGTCCACTGGGAATCGATGAGCGTGGATGGCAACCGCTTGCACCGAGCACCGTCCCTTTTGATGTGGGGCACCCTGTGCCGCAAGCCATGACCCTAGAAGATATGGATCTGGTCGAGAACCAGTTCCGATCTGCAACCCGGAGGGCGTTTGCCGCTGGATTCCAGGTAGTGGAGTTGCACATGGCACACGGGTATCTCCTCCATGAATTTCTCTCCCCTCTGGTAAACCAGCGGGGCGATGACTATGGAGGAAGTCTGGACAATCGGCTTCGTTTCCCATTAAGGGTGGCTCGTGCGGTGCGAGAGGAGTGGCTGAAGGAGCTACCGCTATTTGTCCGAATATCAGCGACTGATTGGGTCGCTGGCGGATGGGATATGGACCAGTCAGTAGTTCTGGCTCGGCATTTGAAGGAGATCGGGGTAGACCTTATTGATTGTTCTTCCGGATTTGCAGTTCCAAATGAGCCGATTCCTTTCGGCCCCGGCTTTCAGGTTCCCTTCGCAGCCAGAGTTCGTGCGGAAGTTGGAATTGCCAGCGGAGCGGTAGGGTACATCACCGAACCGGCCCAAGCTGAACAGATAGTGGCTACCGGTCAGGCCGATGTAGTGTTCTTGGCGCGGCAGATGCTTCGAGATCCCTACTGGCCATTACATGCCGCCAAGGCTCTACATGCAGAAGCAGTTTGGCCGAACCAGTATTTGCGTGCAAAATAGTGGTGCCTGTAAATCCTGGTCAATCAGCAATTAAAATAACTTGTTATAGCCATATTGAAATCAATATTTAGGTACTCACTCTATCTTACACTCCTGGCACTGTTATTCTCATCCCTGGCCTTTTCATCTGGTACCAGCTTTACTGGGAGGGTCATTGATGTAGCAGATGGGGACACAATAACCGTTCTGACCCAAAACCAAGAAAAAGTAAAAATCAGGTTATCAGGTGTAGATTGCCCTGAGAGCTTTCAGATTCATGGAGAAAAGGCAAAGCAGTTCACTTCATCTATGGTTTCCGGGAAAAGAGTAAGGTTGGACCCAGAAACAGTTGATCAGTACGGAAGAACCGTTGCATTGGTCATCGTAAATGATACAAGCTTAAACGAGCAGATTGTGGCCCACGGCCATGGGTGGGTGTATAGAAAATATTGCAAAGCGAGCTATTGCAATGACTGGCTGCAGCTCGAAGCTACTGCTCGTGATGCCCAAGTCGGTCTATGGGAAAACGACAACCCACAGGCTCCCTGGGACTGGAGAGCGGAGCAAAGAGGAGGGAATGGTGGTAGCACCGGTTCAGGCCATAAAGATTCTGTTACAGGCACTGTACCATCATCATCGTCTATTGGGTCATCAGCTGTATTTCATGGCAACCAAAGAAGTCATGTTTTCCATGGCCCAGGCTGCAAGGATTACAACTGCAAAAATTGTACAGTGGTCTTTGAATCGGTGCAGGCGGCTGTTGGGGCAGGATACCGGGGACATCGCAACTGTGTTAAATAATTTCTCAAGCCGAAACACTAATATCACGATGTAAGATAATTGTAAGATTGCCAATCTATGATCCATCATCACTTCTACGAATGGAGAAATAGATGGAAAGAGATAATGATCAAATTGAAATATTAGTAGATGAAGCCCATGAAATCTTTAACAAAACATCAATATTTGAGGTCGCTGATTTGGACATCGGATCTGCGAAAGAATTTTTAAATGAGGCCTATGATAATCCAGGGCCTGAACTCGTTGAACGTTATCTTGACGTGCTCGAAAAGATTAGGATAGTTACTGTCCCGGTATGAGATTTCTTGGAGCAAAGGTTTTTGTTAATTTATGCTTATTATCTGTCAGTTAGGTCTTGATCTTCTGGAAATATATAAATTCTTGTGGAGGAACAAAGCTTCTCATCTGCAATAGGAGGTGCAAGCCTACAAAACGATGGCATCAAAGTTTGATACAAAACAAGCTATAACAAGAATAGATTAACGGAGGATAAGTATGGTTAAAAACATCACTTACAATATCAGTGGAAAGAATGTCCGGGTAAATAATGACTCTACAGACAACTCGACAAATGTTGTGATCGATTACCATGCTGTGGATGAATCTATCACAAAACTTCGCGAGGACATCTTGAAATCAGTCGGTTCCCCCGACCAGCAAAAATATGCATTAGGACTGGTCAACGAAATTGAACAACAATTTAAGTCCCAGGCTCCAAACAAAACTGTTCTTTACAAACTTATCAGTGCTTTGCCAGATGCCGGAAACATAGCATCTATTGGATCGTTTATTCTCTCTTGTCTAGGAGTGTGAATTTTAAAGTTTACCTGGGAAATGAATCTTAATGTGCAATCATATCTACACCGAAAACTACAAGCAAAGACCACGAGGGATGGGGAAGAAGTGTCCGTACCCTGCACTTTACGAAAAGACGACTTCAACAGAGTCAGATAAATCAGCAAAAGACGTTTCTCAAGCTCTCCCTATAGATGATTACGGTACCTGCATCTTCCACAGCCATGATATTGCCTGGAAGCGTGATAATGACTTTAAAGGACATTTCTTAAAAATAGTGGAGTTTCTCAATGCTGACGATACGCTTGAGTACTACGATTTTAATGAGTTCCACTTCGTCGGGAACGAACTAAGAACAAAGCCTGGTTCAGAACACCACGTTCTTAGTATCATTGATATGATCTGTAGAAAGCAGGCGTACTTTATTGGTGCTGTCTTTAGTGATGCTTTTGAGCTGAAAAGAATAGATTTCAAGGATGGTGCCAACTTTGATAGGGCTACATTTAGTCACGACTTGAGGATCCAAAATGTTAATTTTCGTGGCGTCGGATTTATCAATGCCAAGTTTGAGCAGCATGTCTTCTTTTCCAAGGTAGAATTCTTGGTCTATGCATTGTTTACTGACGCTAAATTTACTGGATCAACCTATGGATATGGTGTCAAATTTGAAGACTCTGATTTTAAGGGCATAACTGACTTCTCTGGCATTGTTTTCGACCCCCAGGGTAATGAATCGACTATGGGTTTTCAAAATGTCCAGTTCGAGGATTGTGCTGATTTTAAGAACGCACGTTTCCACAATCAAATCATTTTCGGTAATGTTTCTTTTGCATCTATTACTGAATTCACAGATACCCTTTTTGACACGGCCAAATCTTCGGCCAGGTACCGCGGTGTCGCTGTCGAGTTTAATCAAATCGAAGTGAAAAAAGAGGCAGTTCTCCTTTTCAAGAGCACTGATCCTCAAAAAAAACTCTTTAATCATGATGTACAAATGAGTTTCAAAGAAGATCCTACAGGTCTCATTAAGTTTGAGAATGTCAATTTCAGCAATTTCACCTCTGACTCGAAAGATCGGCTGACCCGATTGGCAAAGTCCGGAAGAGTCGAGGTTGGGTCGGGATGTATCAAATATCGGTTTCAGACAGAAATTCAGACAATATCCGTCAGTCAAGGGAATGCGCCGCTTATTCTTGAACTCTGCCAGACGTTCACTAATTATTTTACGGTGAGTAATGGCCTCAACCTAGGCTTTGAGATCGTCGAGCGGAAGAAGACGGAAGTAAGTTTTTTTTATTTCACAGACGAAAATATCTCGGAAACGACCTTTCACGAACAGCTTGCGAAAACCGAGAAAAAATTGTGGAGCCTACTTTCGACCAGCCCTGAGGAGCAATACTTGGCCCTTGAAGAGCCCACAGGCACAGAAAATACTTCTGCCAGGGAGAGCTCGTTAATCAATACTGTCGATGGCATTACGGCTTTACTTGGGACGTTGTTTAGAGTTGGGGCGAGAATTGCCTGTGGGACCTGGAAAGGCAAGGATACTGAATCACTCTTAAATGCTATTCATTTTCATGACAGAGGAATAGCAAATCTTGCACAGAGCCTACATCGAGTCCTTGTCGATAAGTATACGGGTGAGACACTATTTGCTTTCAATCTTCAACAAAACCAATGCTTAGCTCCGCTAACAGAGATCACCTACAATTTGACTGGGCCGAATGCACGGGTGTACCACCGATCTGCAGACAACTCGACGAATGTTGTAAACATTAATCCTGATGTAGATAAGCTTTAAGTGGGGATTTCTTACCATCAGGCTTTTGACTTTGGTTGATAATGGGGGAGGATCAACAAACTATTTTGTAGTTTACCCGATGCGAAAGTTAACATATCTCCGAGGCTTTATCTCATCGGCAAGAGCGTCCGGCGGCGGCTGCTGGGCTCAATCCATCACCAGGCGGACAGTAGTGCCGTCATGATCGATTCTACGCTGAACGCCAGAACAGGTTCGGCGGTAAGGGTAAGGAGTTGACCGATCGCGAAATTTGGGAGGGCGGAATGGAATCTGGATAAAACCCATCGGTGATCGGGCCTACAGTTCCTTTCAAGGTAGACGTGGTGGAGCATCAACTTCGTCGTATTGCTCTTCTGTTATTGTGGCAAAAGCCGCGCTGTAACTGAGATATGATCATCAAGCCGATTTGCTTGATAGTGGGGCCGAGTTACTCTGGTAAAAGCGGAGGTCGAAAATTTCGATGTTTTTTATGTTTTGGTTTGCTATAAAAAGAAGGTTTTTGAAAGCACTTTGTTGATGTGTAGCCCCTCATTTAGTGGGTACAATAGTGGGTACAGCTATGTTTTTATGTTTTGTTATATTTATGTAACAACCTTTAATTGCATATAAAACAGAAAGAACTGCATTTAAAAGTGGCTCCGGCCTTCGCACCAAAATGTAGTCCATAGACTTCCCTTAAAGTCCATTAAACCCGCAACTGGAAACAGTGAGCGGGTTTTTTTGTTGCTATCTTCGGAGATACGCCGGAAATGAACCCGCAGCAGCTTGCTATGGGTTCAGGCATCTGATGTCGCCGCATCCCACGCCAGGACCCGGCGCAGGTCCCTTCGGCGAATGGATTAAAGTGCCTTTTTAACTAAGGCATCAGACCAAACATATCTTCCCCATATCTTCCCCGATTTTCATTCTGGTCGGCTGAGTTTATTTTTTTCCTCTCTTGGCGGTTTCAATAACATCAATACTCCACCGAGAGTCATTGAGCCCCCCACGATCATTTTCCACCCCAGGATATCTCCGAAGAGGAATACACCAAAAAATGTGGCAATAACAGGAGTCGGTAAAAGGAGAGGTGTTACTATGGAAACCGGATACCTTCCCAGTAGATAATAAACAATGCCATGGCCAATAATGGAGGCGCCAACAGCAGAATAGAGAGGGGTCCAGAAGTCTATAATGCTTACATCTGAAAGAATTTGGACCTGACCGGATTCAAAAATCGAAGATAATAACAGTAATGACGGCAAGGCCACCAGAGCGATCCATGCCTGAAGCCTGAACACCCCGAGATTTGGACATTGACGCATCAAGATGGTCGCAACGGCCATGACAAATGCAGCTCCAGCCACCCATGAAATCGCATCGAGATGATTAAAGACAATTGGATCAAAGCCAATAACCATCACCCCACCAAAGGCCAGAGCTATCGAGAAAAGCGACACCAGAGATATTTTTTCCCGTAAGAATACCGAAGCAAAAATTGCTGAAAATGGCACATAGAGCTGGGTGGTGATGGCTATGGAGGCAATATTCCCCCCTGCATTGAGGCCTATGAAAATCATCCCGAAATGAAGCACACCCAGAAGAAAAGCCACTCTTAAGAGCGGCTTCATATACCCCGGCGCAGGTTTCAGCCAGGGGAGCATCAATAGAAGCAGGAACAGAAAACGTAAAGCTGTAAAAAAGAGAGGTTGAAATACTTCGGCACCAATTTTTCCAGCAATAAAATTAAACCCCCATGCGGAATTTGCCAGCAGAACCATCAGGAGATGGGGTACACTCATCTTCATTGTTATATCCAGTCAGGGGGAGTCTTTCTTTATTCCATGGGCTTTCTTTTTCAAGAAAGCAAAGTAATCAAGTACACGATACATGCGCTTTTTACGACTTCCAAAGCAATTATTAAGACATCTTTATTAAAGAGGAAACGATGAAACAGGAAGATGTTCGCATTCCCTTCGACAGGCTTTGTCAGGCGGTGGCTGGAGCACTCGTTTCTCTTGGGGTTGAAGGTGAAATCGCCGGGCTGGAGGCGGCCGTTATGGCCGAGGCCGACCTGCAGGGCGTTCCGTCGCACGGGGTGCGAATGCTGCCTGGATTGCTCCAGGCCCTGCGGGATAAGCGAGTAAAAGCTCTACCACAAATCAGGGTAATGCGCGAATTCGGCGCCACCTGTTTGCTCGACGGCGACAACGGCCCCGGTCGCTACGTCGCCTGTCAAGCCATGGACCGGGCCATCTCGCTTGCCCGGCAGTTCGGCGCCGGTGTCTGCCTGGCTCTGCATACCAGCCACTGGGGCCGGGCCCACCACTATGCGGCACGGGCGGCAGGGCAGGGCATGGTGGGCATCTGCACCACCAACGGTATGCCCTGCATGGCGGTATGGGGGGCAAAAGGCCGGGTCATCGGCAACAATCCCCTGGCCATAGCCATTCCCCGCAGTGAGGAAGCGGCACCGGTAGTTCTTGATATGGCCATGAGCAGGGCGGCGGTGGGCCGGGTCGGCACCTGTCTGCGCGAGGGCCGTGAGATCCCGGAGGGGTGGGGGCTCGATGCCGAAGGCAGGCCGAGCAGAGATGCCAAGGCCATCCTCGGGGGTGCGGTTCTTCCTTTCGGCGATCATAAAGGCGCGGGTCTTGCCTTGATGCTCGAGTTGCTGACCGCGGCTCTCGCCGGCGGCGCCTTCGGCAACGAGATCGAGGCGGGTGACCGCAGCGGGATCGACCCAGACTCCTGCAAGCTCTTTATCGCTTTAAACCCGGAGGCTTTTGGCGGACGCGAAATTTTGTCCGGGCGAGTCGACGACTATCTGGCGTATCTGGGCGGGGTGGCGGCCGAGACTGCCCTTTTCACCTGGCCGGGTCAGCGCGGCTGGTCGGCGCGGGCGGCAAATCTTCAGGCCGGCGTGCCGCTTCATGCCGAGATTGCTGCCCAACTCAAGGCTGCGGGAGTCGTCCTGGACGATTAATCCTGCGCTCCTTTTCGGCCAGTGGGTGGTGATAGCCGGGGCCTCAGCGGACCACGCCGGAATTGTTGCTCGCCAGGAAGCGGTCGAGTTCGGCGAGAGTGAACATCGAGTTATCTCCGGGGGNGGTCATGGTCAAAGCACCGTGGACCACCCCGTAGTCAATGGTTTTTTGGGGGCTCAGATCAGACAGCAGGCCATGGATTATGCCGGCTGCGAAGGCGTCACCGCCTCCCACCCGGTCGAGTATCTCCATGGCGGGGAAACGGATGCCCTCATAGAACCGGCCCTTATGCCACAACAAACCGCCCCAGTCATTGCAGGTTGCGGTTTGGACGATGCGCATGGTGGTGGCGATGACCGAAAGGCCCGGATAGTCTCCGGCTGTCTTCTCCATCGCCCGGCGGAAGGGGGCGGGGTCCAGGTCGGACGGGACAGCATCGAGCGATTCGACGCCGAACATTACATCGACAAAGGGCAAAATGGTCTGATTGATCTCCTCCGCCTTCTTTTTGCCGCCGAACCTCTGCCATAGCGAGGGCCGGTAGTTGAGGTCGTAGGAAACGGTTGCGCCATGCAGCTTCGCCGCCGTCATCGCCTCGATGATCACTGCCGGGGATGACGGCGACAGTCCGGCCATGATCCCGCCGCTATGAAACCAACGCACCTCCTGCTCGGCAAAGATCCCTTGCCAGTCAATCTCGCCCGGCCGCAACTGCGAAACGGCGCTGTGTCCGCGGTCGGACACCCCGAGCGCCGGTCGCAGGCCGAAACCGCGTTCGAGAAAGTAGATGCCGTTGCGCCGGGACTCGCCGATGCCGTCGTCCGGCAGCCAGCGGATCAGGCCGGTATCAACCCCACCGGCGGCAATGCGGTTCTTCACAAGCTGGCCCACCGCGTTATCGACCAGGGCGGTGACAACTGCGGTCCGCCTCCCGAAGCATCGACTTAAACCGCGAGCCACATTGTATTCGCCGCCGCCCTCCCAGACCTTGAAGCTATCGGCCAGGGCGATGCGGGTAGGGCCCGGATCGAAGCGCAGCATCACCTCGCCAAGGGCAAGCAAATCAATCATAGTGTCATCTCCAGGTTCTTGTCGAGCAATTCGACCGCCCTGCCGATCTCCTGTCGGATGTCGGGAAATTTCCTCTCACGCAGCCATTGCGTGCCCACCAGCCAACTGCCGCCGCAGGCAACTACCTGCGGCAGGGCAAGATAGTCGATGAGGTTATGGGCGGTTATCCCGCCGGTCGGCATAAAGTGCATGGTTTGAAAAACCGCGGCGAGGGTGGCGAGCATTTTCNCCCCGCCGAGCTGTTCGGCTGGAAAAAACTTTACCGTATCGAGCCCTCGCTCCATGGCCATCTGGATCTCGGTCGGCGTAGCGCAGCCGGGGATTACCGGAATTTTGCGAGCAAGACACCAGTCGACCAGGGAAGAACTCATGCCGGGGGAGACGATAAACCGCGCTCCTCGGTCGACCGCGGCTTTAGCCTGGTCGAGGGTGAAAACGGTTCCCGCGCCGACCAGCATGTCCGGCCGGGACGCCATGGTATAAATGGCCCCCAGAGCCTCGTCGGTGCGCAGGGTGATTTCCACGCAGGACAGACCGCCGGCGACGATGGCATCGGCAAGAGGTGTGGCCAGCCCCGCGTCGTCGATGACCACTACCGGCACCAACCTGATCTTTCTCAGTTCCTCGCGAAACAATGGGTTTCTCCTTGCATAAACAGTTGGGGCGGTTTCATCCGGCCCGAAAGGGTTTAATAGCGCTTGTCGACCAGTGATCTCTTTACCCGGTCGAGACGCTCTTTGGTTCCGTCGAAATCTTTCATTGCCACGGCGACAAACAGCACATCGACAATAGCCAGCTGCACAAGTCGCGAGGTCATTGGCGCAAGGCGCAGGGCAGCTTCCTGTGAATATACCGACAGCGAGATATCGCATTCTTTTAAAAGCGGCGAGTTCTCGCTGCCGATTATGCCGATAACCTTCGCCCCCGCCTTGCGGGCGATCCTCGCGCTGTCGATAATGTCCATGGTGGAGCCGGTATGGGATATCACCACCACTACGTCCTCGGGACCGAGGAGGGCGGCGGACATCACCTGCATATGCGAGTCGTCGTGGGCGGCGCAGGCGATGCCCAGGCGAAAGAACTTGTGATAGGCGTCCTTGGCGACGATCGCCGAGCCGCCGAAGCCGTAGAATTCTATGCGCCGGGCCGCCTGGAGGGCCTTGACTGCTATATCGAGATCTTCGAGGCTGAGCCTGGCAAGGGTGTTGCTGATCGCCTCACGATGGGCGTTGAGGACCTTGCCGGCGATCCCGGCCAGGCTGTCGCCTTCGCTGATGTTTTCAAAGATATATTGGGTCGATGGAAGATCGCGGGCGAGATTGAGGCGTAATTCCATATACCCACCGAGTCCCAGCTTGCGGCAAAAACGGATTACGGTCGGCTCGCTCGTCTCCGCCCGTTCCGCCAGATCGGTGATTGACGAGGTGATCACCGCCGCGGGGNCGGCGAGGACGCATTTCGCTACCTTCTTTTCCGAATTTCGTAAAGTTTCCAGCGACTCGCGGATCAGGGCAAGGGTGTCGGCCATGATAATTCAACCTTCTTAATTTAATCCCACCAGGCGCGGCAGCCAGAGGGAAATTTCGGGGATATAGGTTATCGCCGCAAGTACCGCGAGCAGCCCGAAGTAGAAGGGCAGCATTGCCCTGGTCACCTTCTCGATGGACAGGTTCGCCACCGCACTTCCGACAAACAGCACCGAGCCGACCGGCGGGGTGATCAGACCGATACCAAGGTTGACCATCATGATCATCCCGAAGTGCACCGGGTCGAGCCCGAGAGTGCTAACCACCGGCAGCAGCATCGGGGTGAGGATGAGGATGAGCGGCGCCATGTCCATCAGGGTGCCGAGCATGAGCAGCATGATGTTGATCGCCATGAGGATCACGTACCGGTTGTCCGACAGGGCGGAGAAGAAGGCGGTAATCTTCATCGGGATCTGCATCAAGGTGAGGATATAGCCGAAGCTTGCGGCAAAACCAATCAATATCATCACTACAGTCACAGTCTTTACCGTTCGGTGTATGAGGACCGGCAATTGATGCCATTTGTAGTCGCGGTAGATGAACATGGTGACGAAGAAGGCCCATACGCAGGCGATGGAGGCCGATTCGGTGGCGGTGAAGATACCGGAGAGGATGCCGCCGAGGATAATGACGACGGTCAGCAACCCCCACAGGGCTTCGCGAACGATGCGCAGTGCCTCCCCTAAGGGGATGACATCGCCCTTGGGGAAGTTGCGTTTTTTGGCGAAATACAGGCACATGCCCATCATTGTCGCGCCAAGGAAGATGCCCGGCATGACGCCCGCCACAAACAGGGCGGCGATACTCACCGAACCGCCGGCGGCCAGCGAATAAATAACAGCGTTATGCGACGGCGGGATGAGAATGGCCTGGACCGAGCCTGAGCAGGTAACGGCGGTGGCGAAGTCGCGCGGGTAACCTTTTTTTTCCATCTGCGGGATGAGCACCGAGCCGATGGAGGCGGTGTCGGCCACCGACGAGCCGGAGATCGCGCCGAAAAAGGTCGAGGCAAGGATATTCACGAGCGACAAGCCGCCGCGGATAAAGCCGACGAAGACGGCGGCGAAGTTCACCAGACGGCCCGCGATACCGCCCTCGGCCATGATCGCCCCGGCCAGGACGAAGAAGGGTATGGCGAGCAGCGAAAATTTGTTGACGCCGCTGGCAATCTGGATCATGACCGCGTCAAGAGGCAGGTCGATGAGCAGGGCGCCGATGATCGACACCAGGCCCAGGGTATAGGCCACGGGCACGCCGATGGCCATCAGAACAAACAGGCTGCCGATCAGGATGTAGGCTTCCATGGTTTTTTACCTCTTCTTGGGTTGGTCGTGGTCGGGATCATGGTTCCCCGCGCCGGGGCTGCCGATGAGGACTATGGGGCGTCTGTCCTGGGGGCCGAACACCATGCTCTCGAGGATAAAGAGCAGGGTGATGATCGAGCCCAGAGGCAAAGGTATATAGGTGAGGCCGACCCGGAGAACCGGAAATTCGGCGATGTACTGGTCCCAGGTAACCAGGCAGAGCGAGATGCCGTATCGGGCGACGAAGATGGCCAGGGCGATCATCAATAGGTTGACGACCTGGGTGAGGATCGGACGAACCTTTTCAGGCAATCGATCGGTGAGCATGGTGACGGCGATGTGACCGCCGGCCCTGTAGCTGGCTGCCGCACCGATAAAGGTAAAGATGATCATGCATAAGATTGCAAGGGGCTCCGGCCACATCGAACCGTGGCCGAGGACATAGCGGTTGAAAATGCCGATCGGGATGACAATCGTCATGATCAGGAGGGAAATTCCCGAGATCCAGATGCACAGCCGATACAGTCCGTCCATAGCGACGAGGAATGTTTCTTTCATGTCCTTATGCGAGCCCCGGCAGTTGATTGCGAGTGGGCTCTTCACCCAGCCCGGTACAAAGTACTTAGTTGACGGCTTCGATGCGCTTGATCAGATCGGCATAATCCTTGCCGTACTTGGCGCGTACCGGTGCGGTCAAATCGTAAAAGGCCACCTTGTCGACCTCGATGAATTCAACCCCGGCCTTCTTGAGACCGTCGACAGATTCGGCGACTTTTTTGTCCCATAAAACCCGTTGCTCCATCTGGGCCTCGCGAGCAAGTTTCTTCATCAGGGCCTGATCGTCGGCGGAGAGCTTGTCCCAAACCACCTTGGACATGACGAAGATCTCCGGAATGATCAGATGGCCGGTGAGGCTGTAGTACTTGGCGACGGTATGGTGGTTCTGGGTGAAGTAGGTTGGCGGGTTGTTTTCGGCGCCGTCGACCACGCCGGTCTGCAGGGCGCTGTAAAGCTCGCCGAAGCCCATGGCGATACCGTTGCCGCCCATGGCGTTCATGGTGTCGATAAAAAGCGGATTGCCCATCATTCGAACCTTCTGGCCCTTCAGGTCGGCCGGGGTTTTTACCGGTTTTTTCAGGTACAGGCTGCGGGTGCCGCCGTCCATCCAGCCGAGAGCGACCATTTTGGCCGGACTGGCGTTGATTTTGCCGAGCAGTTCATAGCCGATCTCGCCGTCGATGACCTTGCGCATATGGGTTTCGTCACGGAAGACAAAGGGCATGTTGAAGACGTTGACCTCTGGAACCACCGGGCCGACCGTGCCGAGCGAGGTGCGAAGGATGGCGATCGCCCCAACCTGAGTCTGTTCGATCATCGACTTTTCGTCACCGAGTATGGCGCCGGGAAACATCTTCAGGGTAAGCCGACCGGCGGTTGCCGCCTCAAGTTTTTTGCCCAGGTTCTGCATGGCTACCACATTCGGATAGCCCTCCGGGTGCACGTCCGCCGCCTTCAGTTCCATGGCGGCCGAGGCCGGGGTCGACATCATGGTCAGTGCGCCGACGGCCAGGGCGAGACCTGCAAGTGAGTTACGAAACTTCATGAGACACCTCCTTCTGTATTTTAGCGGGGCCACCCCCATTCTTACCGTGCGTCCCGCGGCGGGGTCACGGCGGCTTCAATAAGCAGTGATGTAGAAAAACTATGCAAAACGTAATAAATATTTCTTATTCAACATTTGTTGTAGATTTACTACATAATATTCCCTTGTCAATAAAAAAATCGTCATGTGCTTTCCGCTTATAAAAAGAGCGGTTTGATATGGCGCTCAAACAGATTGTCGCAGACCTGTCGCCCTACTACATCCCGGTGTTTTATCAGCGCCGCCAGATAGACCTCGCCAAGTTCCGCCGCAACTTTATAGCCCACGTGGAGGAGCTGACGGACGTTACTGTCATAGTCCGGGCAAGCCTGGTCGTGGCGGATGGTCCGCGCCAACCGGTCGTGCGGCCAGGCCTCGACGGTTTCCGGCAGAGGCAAACTGTCTCTGTCGATATCGATGACGCTGGCATATGGCAGGCAAAGCGCTTCGAAGCGGCTATGGCTGTCGCGATAGATCCGTTTCACCAGGCTTGCCGCTTCGCCGCCCGCTTCGGCAAGGCCGATCAATTCTTCCAGCCAGGTGGTACCGGCGGTCTTGATATGAACCCCGGCATCGTGGGCGGCGATGGCCCGGCGGATGCCCGGATATATGGAGAATTTATCGCTGCCGCTATGAATGCTCAGTTTCAGGTCGGTAGGCAGGCCGAAGTCGGCAACCGCCCGGCGGATGACGCAGATATCGTCGCTGAACTCCTGGTCAAAGCGGGTGACATCTCCCTGGTAATCGACGCCCTTGTTGAAGCGGCCGGTGAACTTTGGCGCGATGGTTTGCAGCGGGACGTGATAGTGGCCGATGGCGGCGAGAATGAAGAAAAGTTCCGCCGGTGTTTGCGGCTCGGCGGTTTCATCCATCGACACCTCGGTAATAAAGGTCCCCGCACCTTTTTTATCGGCGATGTGGCGGTAAATGGCTGCTGCCTGTTGCACGGCAAAGAGATATTTGTCGGCTATTGCCCGCAGTCTGTCTCCCGTCACCGTAAGTGGTTGGGCGATGCCCTGTATTGCCAGTTGGCCGTGATAGCGGGAGAATTTGGCGATAAAGTCGGCAATGTCGGCGTCCGCCGCCTTTTTGCCGATGAAGTCGGCGACATCGATGGTGAAATAGTCGCTGGGTTCGATGAAGGCCTCGACATTGGTCAGGTTGATATGGTCGGCATCGACATGGTATTCAATATTTTCGCCCGCCGCGCGCACCGCCTCGTCAGCCTCGCGCCGGACATCGGCCGGAACGGTNCCGACGATGCCGTGTTCGCGCTGCGATTTGTTCCAGACGATGGCAAGCTCGATGCCCGCGGCTTTAGCCATGCGGATGGCCTCAAGTTGAGCTGCGCCCTGCAGGCCGAAGCGGTCGCCGGTGCCGAAGGAATATTTAGCCAGTTGCATTTAGTTTTACCCTCCGTGGGTTGTTTTTACCTGGTGTAGGCGGACGAGGTGGTGGCCCCGCCGCTTCCGGTCCAGTCAGTGTGAAAAAATTCGCCACGGGGGCGGTCGGTTCGCTCGTAGGTATGGGCGCCGAAATAGTCGCGCTGGGCCTGGAGCAGGTTGGCCGGCAGTCTCGCCGTGCGCAGGCCGTCGTAATAGGCGAGCGCCGCCGACAGGCAGGGAGCGGCAATGCCGTGGCTGGCGGTAAGACCAACTATTGTCCGCAGGTCGGCCTGGGCCCTGTTCACTTCGGCGGAAAAGGCCGGGGCGAAAAGCAGGTTGACAAGATTCGGGTCACTTGTATAGGCGGCGGCAATCCGGTCGAGGAAAACCGAACGGATGATACAGCCGCCGCGCCAGACCCGGGCCACGGCTCCGAAATCAAGATTCCAGCCCTGGGCGAGCGATGTCTCCCGCAAGAGGGTGAACCCTTGGGTATACGAAATGATCTTGGCGCAGTAGAGGGCGCGTTCCAGGCGGTGGAGGATTTCCTCGCTTTCGCCGCAAAAGGCCGGGGCGGGACCGGAGAGGATGGTCGCAGCCAAAACGCGCATATCCTTTTGCGCCGAGATGCAGCGGGCGAAAACCGATTCGCTGATCAGCGACAGCGGTACGCCGTGGTCCAGCGCAGCACCGACCGTCCATTTGCCGGTACCCTTCTGACCGGCGGTATCGAGGATCAGATCAACTGTTGCACGGCCGTCCTCTTCCCGGTGACCGAGGATGTCGGCGGTGATCTCGATGAGATAGCTTTGCAGATCGCCATCGTTCCAGCGGCTGAAGATCCGGTGCATTGTCTCCGGGGGGAGGCCGAGGATTTCCCGCATCACCTGGTAGGCCTCGCCGATAAGCTGCATATCGCCGTATTCGATACCGTTATGGACCATCTTGACGAAGTGACCGGCACCGTCCGGACCCATCCAGGCGCAGCAAGGTTCTTTGTCTTCCGCCTTGGCGGCGATGGCGGTGAAGATTTTTTCAATCTGCGGCCAGGCTGCGGCCGAGCCGCCCGGCATAATCGACGGGCCTTTGAGCGCTCCTTCCTCGCCGCCGGACACCCCGGTGCCGATGAACAGCAGGCCCTTTGCCTCGAGGGCACGCGTCCGGCGGATGGTATCGCGGTAGTTGGAGTTGCCGCCGTCGATGATGATATCGCCCGCGTCGAGGTGGGGCAGCAGTTGGTCGATGAACCGGTCCACCACTTCCCCCGCTTTCAGCATCATCATGATCTTACGCGGCTGCTCGATGGCGGCGACGAAGTCCTTGACCGATGAAAACCCGCTGATTGTCTTGTCTTTTGCCCGGCCGGCGAGAAAGACGTCGGTCCTGGCCGTGGTCCGATTGTAGACGGCGACCGAAAAGCCTTTGTCCGCCATATTGAGCACCAGGTTCTCGCCCATGACGGCAAGGCCCGCGACTCCTATCTGTGTTATCTTCTTCATCATTTTTCCTCTTGCAACTGTTTCAGCCGGAGAACGATCTCTCCGGCAAGTACTTCCGGGCCGGGCCCTATATGAAGGATTACGCCGTCAGCGGGCTCTTCCATGGTTTGCAGCTGGCTGGTCAGCAGATCGGGGTTCATGTATTGGTGGTTTCTGCCCTCGATTCGTGTCCGCAGCAGGTCGAAGTCACCCTTCAGGTACACCGAGACTACCTGCCGCTGGTCGACTCCAAGGAGGTCCCGGTACTTTTTTTTCAGCGCGGAGCAAGCCAGCACCAGGTTTTCCCCGGCCGTCTTTTTCCGAACGATCAGCTCCTGCAGCGTCGTCAGCCATCCCTGCCGGTCCCGGTCGTCGAGCGGGATACCGGCTCGCATTTTGTCGATGTTTTCCTTCGGATGAAAATCGTCGGCGTCTTCGAAGGGCCAGGCGAGTTGTGTTGCCAGCAGCTTGCCCACGGTGGTCTTGCCGCAGCCCATCGGGCCGATGAGGACGATGACCATGGTTAGTCCTCCAGTGGCTTGATGGCGAAATAGTCGACTGCATTGCGATAGCAGATGTCGCGGACCGTTTCGCCGATCAACTGAAAGTCGCCGGGCAACTCGCCTCTTTCCATGTCCTTGCCGAAGAGGTTGCACAGCACCCGGCGGAAATATTCGTGACGCGGGTAGGAGAGGAAGCTGCGCGAGTCGGTGAGCATGCCGACGAAGCGGGACAGGAGGCCCATATTGGACAGCGCGTTCAATTGCCGCTCCATCCCGTCTTTCTGGTCGTTGAACCACCAGCCCGAACCGAACTGCATCTTGCCGGGAGTTCGCCCGTCCTGGAAATTGCCGATCATGGTGGCAATCATCTCATCGTCTCGGGGATTGAGGACATACAGGATGGTCTTGGTCAGCTTNTCGCGGCTGTCGAGGCGGTCGAGCAGGCGGCCCAGGGACCGCCCNATGGCAAAGTCGCCGATGGAGTCGTAGCCGGTATCCGGTCCAAGGCGGCCATANGCACGGGTGTTCTGGTTGCGCAGGGCGCCGAAGTGGAACTGCTGGACCCAGCCCTTATCGTGATCCAGCACTGCGAACTCAACCAGCATGGCCGACTTGAAGATGCGGATTTCCATACCGGAAAGGGCTTTCCCGGTGCGGATCTTGGCAAAGATTGCCGCCATCTCGGCCTCGGTATAGTCCTCGGCGTAGGGTTCTTCCAGGCCGTGGTCGGAAAGTCGGCAGCCCATGTCGTGGAAGAAGGTGTGGCGGGCGGCCAGGCATTCGAGGAATTGGCGGTAATCGGCAATGTCGCGATTGCATATCTCTGCTAGTCGGTCCACCCAGCGGTTGAAGACTTCAGGGTTCTCCACCGCCATCGCCCGGTCGGGCCGGAAGGCCGGGAGGACTCTGACGGTGAAGGCCGGATCGTCGCGGAGCAGACAGTGGTGTTCCAGGCTGTCGAGGGGATCATCGGTGGTGCAGACCACCTTCACCCGCATTTTTTTGAGCAGGCCGCGGGTGGAAAAGTCGTCTTCCTGCAGCATTTCGGTGCAACGGGCATAGATGGCGTCGGCGGTGTCGGCAGAGAGCAGGGTGTCGGTGATGCCGAACGGGTTTTTCAGCTCCAGATGAGTCCAATGATAGAGAGGGTTGCGCAGGGTCTTCGGTACAGTGGCCGCCCAGGCCCGGAACTTGTCGAGGTCGGAGGCCGAGCCGGTGATGAACTCTTCAGCCACGCCGTTGGCCCGCATTGCCCGCCATTTATAGTGGTCGCCGTGCAGCCAGGCCGCGGAGAGGCTTGCAAATTTTTTGTTTTCGGCGATCTCCGCCACCGGCAGATGGCAGTGGTAGTCGAAGATCGGCATGGCGGCGGCATATTCGTGGTACAGCCGCTCGGCGGCTCTGGTTTCGAGGAGAAAGTTCTCGTCAAGAAAGGGTTTCATGGTTGACTCCCGAGGATGGGGGTTCGCAGGCGATGGAGGACCTCACCCGCCTTGTCGACAAAAAGAATGCCCTCGGCCTCCCGGTTGCGATAGCGGTCCGGGTCGAGGGTGTTCGGGTCGAGGTAGCCGAGATTGATTTTGGCGCACATTTCCGGCGGGATGGCCGAGGCCAGAATCACCTCGATGCGCGGTTTCTCGATGCCGCCTTCCATGGCGCCAAGCCCCCGGACATGGGTGGAGTGGGCCAGCACCCCGCGCGGGATATCGGTAAAGCGCCCGGGGTCGGCAAGGAAATAATCGCGGACATGGTAGCCGATTTTCTCCATATAGGCGCCCCAGGTGCGTGAAACCTCGGTAATATGCGGGGCATAAATGATGAGGCGTCCGCTGTCTGCCACCNCCTGTTCGAGCTTGTACATAACCTTGCCGCCGGTCCAGATCTCGTCGTACATCGGCGGACAGACCCCGAAGACGGTATGGTAGGGCTTTTCTTTCACAACCACATGGACCCGCTCGGAGAGGTCGGCGGCCAGCGACCAGGCTTTCTTATAATCGCCGCCGAAAAGGCCGTATAATTCCGTTGCCGATTTGACCACCATGGCCAGGCAATGCACCGGGATATCGATAAACCGCATGGCCCGGTTAATCACCTCCCGCACCGGAGTATGCTTGATGCCTATGGTCCCCGGACAGGTGACCACTGCCCCCAGCCAGTGGAAGGCGTGGAGAAACTCGCCGCCGGAGATGCCGGGGAAGAGATATTTGGCCCCGCCCGAGTAGCCAACCACCTCGTGGGGAAAAACCGGGCCAAGGATTACGATCAGGTCGTACTCGAAGATTGCCCGGTTGATATCCACCGGCACCCGTTCGCTCAGTTTGCCGCCGGACAGTTCCTCTATTTCATCCGCTTCGATCCAGCCGATGCGGGCAAGGGTGTTCGGCAGATCCCATCGGTGGTTGAGGAATTGGCTGCCCGCCCAGCGTTCCTGCCTATCGGTTGCCGAGATACCGTAAAGGGCGAGGATCCGTTCCTCGGGNAAGGGGGTGTGGGTGCCAAGCGCTACCATGAAGTCAAGGTGGGCGGCCGATTTTCCCAGCAACTCGCCCAGGCAGCGGATCATCAAGGGAAGAGGACAGGTGCGGGTGGTGTCCGGGGNGAGGACCAGGACCTTCTTGCCGGCAAAGAGCGAAGCGGGCGTTGAATCCTCGACTATCTTGCGGATTTCTGCCTCGCTGAGCGGTCTGTCCGGTGTGCCATGGCCTTCGGTCATGTTATCCTCTTAAATATTGTGGATCAAATAGCCGCCGTCCACCGGGATCGACACCCCGGTGACAAAGCCCGAAGCCATCGAACTGGCGAGAAAGACGGTGGCCCCGGCCAGTTCCGCAACCTCGCCGAAGCGGCCAAAGGGCGTATGGTTGAGTACCGCCTTGCCCCGTTCGGTAGAGTTGCCGGTTTTGTCGTCGATCAGCAGGCTTTTATTCTGTTTGCCGAGGAAGAAGCCGGGAGCGATGGCGTTGACCCGGATGCCGAAAGCCGCAAATTCGCCGGCGGCGGCCATGGTTAAATTGAGGGTGGCCGCCTTGGCGGCGTCATAGGCCCAGACTCCGGACAGCGGATTGTAAGACGCCATCGAAGTGAGGTTGATGATCGAACCTTTGATGTTTTCGGCGATCCAGCGCCTGCAGAAAACCTTGGTGGGAAGAACCAGCCCGGCCGTCAGGTTAAGGTCGAGGATGTCCCGGAAGGTGGCTATGTCGATATCGACAAACCGGGTTTTGCCTCGGTTGCCGCCGACACCGTTGACAAGGATCTCAGGCGCTGAAAATCGCTCTGAGGCTTGGTCGAATGCGGTTTCAAGTTCTTTCTCATCGCCGCAGTCGATGGCGATGCCATGGGCGCGTTTGCCAAGTTCCGGCTCGTCCCGGTAGCGGGCGAGAAAAGCGCTGACGGAGTCCTTGGTCCGGCTGAGCACCACGACGTTTGCCCCGGCGCGGAGCAGGGCATCGGACATCACCGTGCCAATGGCCCCCGCCCCACCGGCGACCACCGCGGTCTTGCCGGCCAGGCTGAACATTTCCTCAAGATAACTCATGGGCTGCTCCTGCNGTTCTATTCTCCGAACGGTTTTTCTTGAACTGAATTTCTNGAACTGAATTTCTGGAACTGAATTTCTTATTGATGAGAGTTTCGTTAATAAAATTCTTAGCGAAGTGAACTGCTCTTGTCAAGAACTTTATTCATTCAGTAAAATATGTTGTTGTAATATTTCTACATAGGGTATAGTGCTGTAGTTTTGGTGAAATATTAAATTTTCTGTAATCATTGCAGGGTTTATTGCCGGTTCGATATTGACAGAAGGTAAAATTTGTAACATTAATTCAGTCATGCAATTAATTTCCTTTTTTCCATTGACCAGNCGGATCGCCTTCGAGGCCATCCGGCGCACGCGGGGTGAAAAAAAATGGCGGTAGCAAACCGGGATCTGATGCGGGCGATCAACCGCTTTGCCATCCTCCATGCCATACGGGACGCGGGGACGGTCTCTCGGGTGGATCTGGCCCGCCGGACCGGGCTCAGCCAGGCCACGGTCACCGGCATTACCGCCGACCTGCTCCGCGAGGGCATGCTCCTTGAGGAGCAGGGCGGCAGGTCGGAGGGCGGCAGGCGGCCGGTGCCGCTTGCGCTCAACCCCGGTGGCGCCTATACCGTCGGGGTACATTTGTCGGTGGATCAAGTCACTGTGGTACTCATGGATCTCCAGGCCGGAATCCTCAAGACCCATACGAAAAAGCTGGCTTCAGATAACTTGGCCGCCGGACCGATGGTCGAGATTTTGGTAGAGTCGGTGCAGACCTGTCTTTGGCAGGCGGATTTTACCAAGAAACAAATCTCCGGGATCGGCGTCGCCATCCCCGGCCTCATCGACTCGCGGACCGGCTTTGTCCACTACGTGCCGAACTATACCTGGAATGATATTGCCCTTGCCGACCGGCTGCGCGAGCGGATGGGGGNGGCGGTCTATGTGGAGAACAGCGCCAATACCCTGGCGATCTACGAGCAGTGGTTCGGAATCGGCCGGGGAACCGACAATTTTCTTCTTATTACCACCGAGCACGGCATTGGCGCCGGGCTGGTGCTGGACGGCAAATTGTATCGTGGTTTTCGTGGAATCGCCGGAGAATTCGGCCATACGGTGGTTGACGATGAAGGCCCCCTCTGCCGTTGCGGCCAAACCGGTTGTCTCGAGGCGATATGCGGCAACAACGCCATCCTCAGAGAGGCAAAAGAAGTGATCCGTCGCGGCCAGTCGCAGATGGAAAATGAGCCGACCATCGAGGAAGTGCTGGCCGAGGCCAAAGGCGGCAATCCCGCTCTGCGGGCGATCTATGATCGGGCCGGTCGAACGCTGGGCATCGGTATCGGCAATATGTGCAAGCTCTTTGATCCGGAGAAGATCATTATCGCCGGCAAAGGTGTCCTGGCGGGGGAACTGCTCTTCGGGCCGATGCGCGAGACCCTGCCGCCGGGGATCTCTTTTGCCAGGGATGCCCGGACCCGGATCTTTATTCAGGAGTGGCAGCCGACCCTTTATGCCCGGGGAGCGGGTGCTCTGGTCCTGCAGGAGGTTTACCAGAGTCCGGCCAACCGGGTGGTCCCGATAATATGAAACAATCAAGAACTGTCAAACGGAGAACACCATGGCTTTTTTAAAAGAAAACAACATGGACAAGGAGATCATCGGGCCGGAACGCAAACGCTACCTCGGCCATACCGACCAACTGATGATGGTGGTGATCGACTTTTACGACGGGCCGGGCGAGGCTGCCGATCCGCCCCATTCCCATCCCCACGAGCAGATTTCCTATGTGGCGGCGGGAGAACTGATCGTCCATATCGGTGACGACTCAACCCGCCTTGGGCCGGGTGACATCTTTACCGTACCGCCGAATGTGGCCCATACCGTCCAGCTGTTGAGCAAACATGTCCGCCTGGTGGATACCTTTACACCCCTGCGCGAAGATTTTCTCAAGTAAATTGACTGCATAATAAGGAGAACGACCATGGAAGTGCGACATCCGGTGCACCCGGAGCATATGATGATGTTTGATACCGAGGAGCTGCGCCGACACTTTTTGGTGGAGGGCCTCTTTGTCCCGGATGAGCCGAAGCTTGNNTACTGTTTCTATGACCGGCTGATCGTTGGCGGGGTCTGTCCGGTGAAGCCGCTGACCCTCGCCGTCGACCCGAAGGTGATTGGCGCCGAGTTCCTCCTCGAACGACGCGAGCTGGGCGTGATCAATATNGGCGATTCAGGCAGGGTCGTAGCGGACGGATCAACCTTTGAAATTGGCCGCAACGAAGGGCTTTATATCGGATTGGGCACAAGGGATCTGCGTTTTGAAAGCATCGATCCGGCAAAGCCNGCAAAATTCTATCTCAACAGTGCNCCNGCCCATGCAGTGNTGCCGACGGTCAGAATCGCNCTGGCCGACACCGAGCCGGTGGTCATGGGCGAGAGCACCACGAGCAACAAACGGACCATTCGCAAATATATCCACCCGGGCGGGGTGAAGAGCTGCCAGCTGGTGATGGGCATGACTATGCTCGAACCTGGATCGGTATGGAATACCATGCCGGTTCATACTCACCAGCGACGCATGGAGGCTTATCTCTATTTCAATATGCCGGCGGATGCGGTGGTCTTTCATCTCATGGGTGAGCCCGACGAGACCAGGCACCTGGTGGTGCGGGATGGCGAGGNGGTGCTGTCGCCTTCCTGGTCTATCCATTCCGGGGCCGGGACCGCCAACTATACCTTTATCTGGGGCATGGCCGGCGAGAATCAGAATTTCGGCGATATGGACCATGTGACCATGGCCACATTGAGATAAATTTCAGATAATCAAGAAATTCCGGATTGATACCGGATCAAGGTGAAATAATGATACTTGATGCATTTAATCTGCAGGGTAAAGTAGCCATCGTCACCGGCTGCGGCACCGGCCTTGGCCGGGGTATGGCGCTGGGGCTGGCCGAGGCCGGGGCGGATATCGTCGGGGTCTACAACCGCAGCGAGCCGGATTGCGCCGGTGAGATTACCGGGATGGGACGAAGATTCCTGGGCATTAAAGCCGATCTGGCCGACCTCGACCGGATCGAACCGCTGGTTGAGCAGACTGTCCTGGCCTTTGGCCGGGTCGACATCCTGATCAACAACGCCGGGATTATCCGGCGTCAGCCGGCCCTGGAATTTACCCGCGAGAACTGGGACGAGGTGATAAATCTCAACCTGCGCTCCCTGTTTTTTCTCGCCCAGGCGGTGGCAAAGCGCTTTGTCGCCCAAGAGAGCGGCGGCAAAATCGTCAATATTGCCTCGATGCTGTCCTTCCAGGGGGGGNTCCTGGTGCCGTCATATACCGCAAGCAAGAGCGGGGTGATGGGGCTGACCCGCGAATTGGCCTGCGAATGGGCGGCCGAAAACATCAATGTCAACGCTATCGCTCCCGGTTACATGGCGACGGAGAACNCCCGCGCCCTGCAGCATGATCCGGTGCGGAGCACCGACATCATGAAACGTATCCCCGCCGGACGCTGGGGCCAACCTGTCGATCTGGCCGGGGCGGTGGTTTTTCTTGCCTCGGCGGCGGCGGACTATATCCATGGCTATACCCTTGCCGTCGATGGCGGCTGGTTGGCAAGATAACCCAACACCTGGAGGACAACATGAACAGTAATCCGGTGTTTGCGCTGCTCGGCAGGAGGTTGCGTCTGGCGGTGATCGGCGGCGGGCCGGGATCATTTATCGGCGCTATGCACCGCATGGCCGCCCGCCTTGACGACCGTTACGAATTGGTGGCGGGTGTCCTCTCCTCGGACCCCGAAAGGGCCGTGTCGAGGGCAAAAGAGTTCGGGCTTGCCGAGAATCGGGGATATGCCTCGGTTGCAGCGATGCTCAACGCGGAAAAAAGTCGGGCAGACGGAGCCGATGTGGTGGCAATCATGACCCCCAACGACAGCCACTACTCCTATGCCATGGCGGCCCTTGACCACGGCTTCCACCTGATCTGCGATAAGCCGATGACCAACGGCCTCCCGGAGGCGAAGCGGTTACACGCCCGGGTCGTCGAAACGGGGAGGATTTTCTGCCTTACCCACAATTACACCGGCTACCCCATGGTCCGTCAGGCCAGGGCGATGGTGGCGGCGGGNGATCTGGGGCCCGTCCGCCTGGTCCAGGTGGAATATGTCCAGGGGAATAAAGCGGACGAGAGTCGGCCCGATCCGGTTACCGGCCCCCGTTCATGGAAAAATATTCCGGAAAAAAGCGGGCCGTCGTTGGTTCTTGGCGATATCGGCAGCCATGCCCATAATCTGCTTCGTTTTATCACGGGCCTTGAGGTGACCGAACTTTGCGCCGAACGGGGCGCCATCGTTCCCGGTCGACAGGTCGACGATTTCGCCGGAGCGCTTCTCCGTCTTGAAAACGGTGCCAGGGGAAGCTACTGGGTTACCCAGGCGGCGGCCGGCATGGGCAACGGCCTGCACATCCGGGTGAGCGGCACGAAGGGGACTCTGGAGTGGTGGCAGGAGACGCCGCAAATTTTAACCTTCAGGCCGCTGGTTACGTCCGGTGCGCCGATGGAGGTGAGGGTTGCAAACGGGCCGGGAACCCTGCCCCTTGCCGCCCGGTCCTGTCGCGTGGTGGCCGGTCACCCGGAGGGCTTTCCGGAAGGTTTTGCCAACCTCTACAAAGACGCCTCCGAGGCCATCGCCGCGAAGATCGCCGGAGTCGAACCCGATCCTTTAGCCCTGCACTTCCCCNCCTCCGCCGATGGTTTGGCCGGGGCGCTTTTTATCGATGCGATGATCCGCTCCAGCGACGGCGGTGGCGGCTGGGTGAAGGTGCCGCTGGATATATCGTAAGGGAGTTCATGCCCATAANCCCGCAGCCAGCACGTGTTTGCGGGTTTTTTTGTTGCTCAGGTTCAGCCGCATCCCCCGCCGGAGCCGGTGCAGGTCCCTTCTGCGCAGGGATTCCTGCGGCCTCTTAAAAATGATGTGTCTTTATTCTCATAGACACTTCTCAGGCCTTCCTCGATAAACCCCGATGCCTCAACCGGCCTGACCCCCGACTTTTTGAGGATGTCGAAAGGCGTCTGGCCCACACCGCTGACGAGTACCGCCCGGCAATCTCCCAGAATCTTGGCCAGCTGGTGCCATCGTTTTATGCCGCCGCCGATAGCTGGTGTTGCTCGGTCTTCTATTTTTTGAAAGCCATTTTCAGTCTGCTCCCAGATTTCCAGGCTCCGCGCCTCGCCAAGATGTTTATTGACCAGGATTCCTTCTTCGGTGGNCACAGCCACATAGCGCCGTTGCTCGTGCGGCAGGGGCTTGAGCGTGGAGCAGGCGGTCAGGCAGCTCCTGAATTCCTCGGTCCGGTCATCGCCCAACAGGCCGACGGCATCGNCGCGACAGCGGGTGCAGTGGCGCATCTGCGGCAGATACTCTTCCGCCCTGGTACGAATCCGCTCCATCATCTCCTTGTCCGGCTGGGTTATTGTGCCGAAGGGGGNGTTGACATTGGGGAACATGGCCATGCAGTTGAGCAGGTTGACGCCAAGATCCTTCATTGTCCTCGCAACATCTTCCACATGATGATCGTTCACGCCCGGAATAACGATGCAGTTCACCTTGACGGTGATGCCATGAGCCTTGAGCTTCCTGATCGCCTCAAGCTGGCGCAGCAGCAGCATTTCCGCTGCCTGGCGCCCACGGTAGACGATATTGCCGTCCGTTACCCAGGCATAGATCTTCTCGCCGATCTCCGGATCGACGGCACAGACGGTAATGGTCACATGGGAGACTTCCAGCTCGGCCAATGTCTCGATGTAGGGGCCGATAGCCATGCCGTTGGAAGAAACGCAGAGCAGGGTTTCCGGATGATTTTTCCGGATGTTGCGCAGGGTGGCGATGGTTTCCGGACCGTTGGCGAAAGGATCGCCGGGACCGGCAATACCGGCCACGCTGATCCGCGGTTCTTTGTCCAGGACCTTCCGCATATAAACCTCGGCCTGATCCGGAGAGAGGATCGTGCTGGTGACTCCTGGTCGCGACTCGTTGACGCAATCATATTTTCGGTCACAGAAATTGCATTTGATATTGCACTTCGGAGCGACCGGCAGATGTACTCTGCCGAATTTGCCCTTGGCATCGGCATGAAAGCACGGGNGGTTGCGGAAATCTTGAGTGCTGGATTTCTTCATGGTAGATCCTTACGGTATAAATGTTGAGAGCAATTACATATAGCTGTAGCCGACGGGTGAATCGGTTTGTTTCTGGTCGATCACGGTGTTGGCGATCAGATCGAACAGGGCCTGGGCGCCATGGTAGCCGAGGTGGAGAATCCGCTGGCCGCCGACCCGGTCGTGGATCGGAAAGCCCACCCTGATAAGCGGCAGGTTTTCCTTTCTGGCGAAGGTGTAGCCCTTCGAATGGCCGATCACCAGATCGACCCCGAGTTCTTTCGCCATGGTCTCGATATCAAAGAAATCGACATCCTCTTTCACCACCGGCAGGTCGCAGTCAAGGCCGTCGATGGCAGCTGCGATACTGGCCGCCATCTTGCCGCTTTTGCCGCCCGAGGCGCAGAGCACCGGTTTTACCCCGATTTCGGCCAGAAACCCGGCGAGACCGACTACCAGGTCCTCCTCGCCGTAGACCACCGCCCGTTTGCCGAAGATGTACTTATGACCGTCGACCATGCTGTCGACCAACCGGCCGCGGGCAGCGACATGGCGCTTCGGGATCTTCTTGCCGCTGAGTTCCGCCAGCAGGTCGAAAAAATCATCGGTGGCGCGGATGCCGATCGGCATTCCGGTGCGGTGCAGCTTCACTCCGTGGGCTCGCTGCAGGACTGTGCCGCCGGTTTCCGTCGGCAGGGTCGCGCCCAGTTCAACTGTAGCAATGGCGCCCCCCATCTGCTTGATCGCCGCAAGGGGTGTGCCGCCTTCGGGAATGAGCGGATAGTCGTTTAAGGCCGGACCGTCCAGGGTGTCGGAGTAGTCGGGGAGAATAGTCGCGGTTATGCCGAAGTCATCCATCACCTCACGCAGGTAGCGGATGTCGGCGGTTGAGACAAAACCGCTGAGCAGATTGAGGGTATCGTTTGCTTCAGCCTCGCCCGCCAGCTGTTCGATTACCGCCTTGACGGCAATGTGAAAACCCTCCATATGGGTGCCGGAGTAGCTCGGGGTCGAGACGTGGACCACCAGAGGTGATTCGGGGCCTCCGAACTCTTTATGATATTCGGCAAGCAGCATCGGCACGTCGTCGCCGATTGTCTCGGTCAAACAGGTGGTCGCTACACCGATCAGTTTGGGTGCATATTTAGTAGTGACATTTTTCAGGCCGAGCTTCAGGTTCGGCCCGCCGCCGTAGATCGCATTCTTTTCGCCGAGGGATGACGAGGCGATATCGATCGGTTCATTGAAGTGGCTGATGATATAGCGCCGCATATAGGTGGCACAGCCCTGCGAGCCGTGCAGAAAGGGCACGCAGCTCTCGATGCCGCGGAAAGCGATCGATGCCCCGAGAGGCTTGCAGAGTTTGCAGGCGTTGGTGGTTGCGGTATAACTTGGCATCTTGCTCATAACTTTTTCTCCTGTATTCTGCGCGGGACGAATTTCCACACCGGGCTCATGACCGAACCGTAGACCTCACGGGCGAAATTGAGCATCCCCTGGAAGCCGGCGAGCATTTCCTTGCGTTCGTGATTGTGGTCGCAAAAGGCTACTCCGAGTTTATAGGCAATGGGCCGCTCCTTCNCCCCGCCGACAAAGAGATCGACATCCTTTTCCTTCAAGAAGGAGGAGAGTTCGAGGGGATTGGCATCGTCGACGATGATGGTTCCCTGGTCGGTTATCTCCGCCAGTTCGGCGTAATCCTCTTTCGTGCCGGTCTGCGATCCGACCATCACCACATCCATGCCGATCAGCCGGAAGGCCTTGACCAGCGAGAAGGCCTTGAAGGCGCCGCCGACATAGATCGCCGCCTTCTTGCCGCTGAGGGCCTTTTTATACCTGGCAAGCTCCGGCAAAAGCGTCTCGAGCTCCTCTTTCACCACCCGGCGGGCCTTTTCCATCATCTCCGGTTCGCCGAAATGGCGGGCCACGGTATAGAGCGCCTCGGCCATGTCTTCGACCCCGAAATAGGAGACCCGGACAGCAGGAATGCCGAACCGCTTCTTCATCATATTTGCCAGGTCCATGGTCGACCCCGAACACTGGACCACGTTGAGCGCCGCGCCATGGCTGCGCTGGATGTCGGCGATCCGCCCGTCGCCGGTGATATTGGCGACTACTTCGATGCCGATCCGCTGGAAGTATTCGCGGATCAGCCAGATTTCGCCGGCGAGGTTGAAATCGCCGAGGATATTGATGGAGTGTTTGGAGATACCGGCAATATCGCCGGTGCCGACCAATCTCCCCATAGCATGGCAGGCCGCCTCATAGCCGGCCCGCTTGTTGCCTTTCAAGCCTTCCGACTGGACCGGCAGCACCGGGATGCCTTTCTCCGCCGAAGTCTTCTTGCAGACCGCTTCCAGGTCGTCGCCGATAAGTCCGACAATGCAGGTCGAATAAACGAAGGCGGCCTTCGGCTGATGGAGGTCGATCAGTTCATCGAGGGCTTTTGCGAGTTTCTTCTCGCCGCCGAAGATGACATCGAGTTCCTGGAGGTCTGTCGAAAAGGAGAGCCGGTGCAGTTCCGGTCCCGACGACAAAGCGCCGCGGATGTCCCAGGTGTAGACGGCGCAGCCTATCGGCCCATGGACCAGATGCAGCGCGTCGGCGATGGGGTAGAGCACCACCCGGGAGCCGCAGAAGACACAGGCGCGCTGACTGACCGCGCCGGCCAGGCTGTCCTTGTTGCAGTCCAGTTCAAACGGGGCGGACCCTTTGCGGTGGATCTGTTTCGTTCTTTCTTTTAAGAGGGGTTGAGTACTCATCGGCAGTGTCCTTTTGTTCAAGGTGGATAAGATGCTTATCCACCTTTGAGCAAGGGCCATGCCAGAAAAAGATGTGATGTGAAATATTATAAAAATCAGATAATTGCGGCCAATGCACGAGTTGCGCTGCAGGATGCGATGTGATCGGCCGCAAGCCCCGGGCAGCAAACGCTACGAAAATGAAGGAAACCACCTCATTTTGTAGATTTTGCTGTTACGGAACAGGTGGGGGATGAGGTCCTCCTGGTTGTCCGGACGTCCTTCGGGATAATCGTCAGGGTGTGATATCTTTATCTTACAACTAAAACGGAGCAGGGGGCTGTATGCAGGACACTGTTGGTTACGCTGCCCACTATCAGGTTTGTGAGATTGCTCCGGCCTCGCGAGCCCATTACGATAAGGTCGCAGTTTTCTATTTTGGCAATGTCCGAGATAATCTTGCCCGCGGGTTCCTCCATGAGCCGGTCCTCGACGGGAATAGTTTCATTTTGCACACGTTCCAGAAAAGGCTGAATCAGTNNTTCACTCTCCTTGATTATGCTCGCAATTTTGTCATCCCTGTATGGTTCGCCCAGGATTGTCGGGAACTTCTCATGACAATAAACAAGGATAATTCCGGCATCCATCAATTTTGCATATTCGATAGCTTTTTCTACCACATTGTTAGAGTGTTCGGATCCGTCGATTGCCAGCAGGATTTTCTTTTGATCCATGACATTTTCTCCTAAAGTGTTGAAAGCTCAAAAACTCCTGAAGGGATTTCAGGGAGTTCCGATGGATGTAAATAGGGTCAATTGAAACTCTGTCTGGAGAAAATAGATCGTTTTGGAATTTTGTCGAGCTGCCTGAGCTCGACAAAAGTAAGTAGGAGGTCAGTGGGTTGCCGCAGGCCCGGCATCGTAGAGGTGGGGGAAAAGAACCGTTCGAACCTCCTCGCCGATCGCGAGAAATTTGAGCACATCCACTTCACACGGGATACGGATGGTATATTGATCGAGATCGCAGATTTCCTGAAAGTCGTTGAGATAGAGGAGCTTTTCCGCGAGTTCCGGGATCTCTCCAAGGTGGAGCTGCAGGGCTCTCAGCAGGTCGGCCATGGTATGGTTCTCGGCGAGGTCGCCGTTTTTCATCAGAAATGCCATAATCAGCTTTTCGATGGCCATGCAGGTCAGGTTGTAAAGAGTTTCCGGAGTGAAGGTCTTTTTCCTTCGGTCGTATGCGCCTTGCGCGGTCTTCAGAAACTGTTCGCCATCGCGCCGGTAGTCGCGCCAGTTGTCGATCTGGACAAGTCTCATGTCGTTTCTCCTTTATTGTATTTGCGAAGACAGATGAGCTGCGTCTGCACCCAGTTGTTTCGGCGGTAAAATTCAAGTGCCTTGGAATTGGTCAGATCGGCGAGGAGCTGCATGCGGGTGGCTCCCCGTTCGGCTCCCCACTCGGCAATTTTTGCCAAAAGTGCCGAGCCGATACCCTTGTTCTGCCGGGCGGGCGTTACCACCACATCTTCAAGGAGCAGGCAAGGCGCTCCTTCGGCGGTGGAGATCAGCAGCTGGGCGGTGGCCATGCCAGTCACCTCGCCCTGATCTTCCGCTACCAGGATCAACGCCTGTTCAGCGCCGAGGAGCAGTTTCAGGCCCCTTTGCTGCCGCCCGGCATCGAAGTTGAAATCCGCCTCGACGGCAAAGAGCTGCTGCAGCAGGTTGACCATGCCGGGGATATCGATCTTTGTGGCGAGGCGGATTGTCATAAAGTTGCCTGCCGTCACTTGATGAGGTATTCGGACGCCGGTGTTCCCTCTTCCAGCCCGTCGAGCACCGCGTCAATGGCGCCCTCGCTGTCGATCCCCTTGAACCACCAGTTATCCGGCTGGATAACCATGATCGGACCGGACTCGCACTGCTTCAGGCAGCCGGTGGCGATTACCTGCATGTCCATGCCGCGGTCGAGAATTTCTTCTTCGATATATTGCAAAAACCCGTCGGTCTGTTTGTGACAGATCCCCTTGGGATCGCCTTTTACGCGAAAACTCTGGCAGAGTAGAATCTGCCTCTCCGGTGTTGCCATTTTTTCAGCTCCTCATACGTTTTTGTTCAAATAGGTCGTAAGCGACCCTTTTTTCCTTTTTTTCCACCGCCGTACAGAACGTCGACGGTTCCTTCAATGTTGTCCCCGGTAATAAGAATGTTGATCCCTTCCCAGGCGAGAACCTTTCGCGGCGTCTCCCCGGCACTGGCGGCAAGGATGACAAAACAGTCGGGCAGCAGCTTTGCCAGCTCCCGCCATCGCTCCGGCGTGCCAGGCTCCGGGGCCTCCCGGGTTTCCAGCAGACAGGGCAGACCATCCTCGCGCGGGCCGTAAATGAGCAGCCTGATCGCCTGGCCGAGATGAAGATCGACTTCTATGCCGTTTGAACTGACTACAGCCGCATTCGGCCGTTTTGCGGTCGGCCGGGGAAGCGGCACTTTTGCCGGATCGGCAGTACTCCCGGGATCCCCCGCCTTGGCGATGAGCAAGGGAGCCACAACCGGCAGGAAGTTTGCGGCTTTTTCCACGGCCGCGGCCACCGTCCGTGGGTCCGGGCTTTCCAGGCTTACTTCGGCGCCCGGTTCCGGAGAGTAGGGAATGAGGCTTATGCCGTCCGCCCCCAGTTCCATCATCTCGGCGCTGATTTTAGCTACATGGTCGATATTCAGACCCGGATAAAGTGTGGTTGCAATTACCACNTGGATGTCATGAAATTTGAGGGCGGGAACCCCGTTGCGTTGCTCGCTTATGAAAAGACCGACCGCTTCTGAAATCTTCAGGGTTTTCAGGCCCGGCCTGATCCAGGCGTAAATTTTTTCGAGAATCGCCGGTTGTATGCCGTCAACCTGCATTTCCACATAGTCGAGACCGGCCCTGGCCAGCTCTCCGGCCATTGCGGCGCTGCCGATGCCGAGGGTTTTCAGGCCTATTCGTACCTCCGGATAGCGCTCGCGGACAAGCTTTACAGCATGCAGGGTGATATCCGGAGTAGCCAGCGGATCGCCCGGACCGGTTATCGCCACCATGGTGATACTCGCTCTTCTCTCTTTCATTGTCCCGGCCAGAAGATCCATGGCTCCAGGGAGCATCAGGCTCCGGCTGTGGGCAGGGGGAGGCGGAGAAAACCGGGTCCGGGCAACCACCTGCGGTGCAACCGGCAAATGGAAAACCGATTGCATTTCGACGGTACGGTCGCAGTAACAACGTGTATGATTTGCAATGGGTATCACAGTCATTTTTTTCTCCGTTGATGTGACAAAACCAGGCAGCAGCAGGCAAGGCCCGCCCTGCTGCTGCGCATGAGCCCTTAAAGCTTAAAGCACCAGCTCGAACTTCGATTCCGGATCATCCCGATCCTTGCGGTCGAGCAGTACTCCGAGGATCTGTTCCAGCAGCCGCAGGCCGCCTTTGTACCCTACCGTCGGGAAGTGCTGATGGCCCTGACGGTCGAGAATCGGGAAGCCCCAGCGGACATAGGGCAGATCCTCGTCGCGGGCGATATACTTGCAGTAGGTGTTGCCGATGATGAGCTCCACCGGTTCGTTTTTAATCCACTGATGCAGGAGGAACATATCGCCTTTGGCCCGGACATTGACCTTGCAGCCCATCCCTGCGGTGATCTCGAGAATCCGTTCCTCAAAACGCTTGCCGGGTGTGCCGGTGACGATATGAACCGGGCACATGTCGATCGAGACTAAAAATTCGGTCATCGCGATCACCTGGTCCGGATCGCCCACCAGGGCCACCTTTTTTCCGTAGAAGTATTGATGCATGTCGGAAATCATGTCCNCCAGCTTGCCCCTTTCTACCATGATCTCGTCCGGCACCGAGGTGCCGGCGACCGTCCGCAGGGCATCGACAAAACGATCTGTCGCCTTCAGGCCGAAGGGCATATCGAGGATCGAGCAGGGGACCTTGCATTTGGTATCGAGCAGTCTCGCCGCATCCGCCGAACACCATTCGCCAAGGGCCAGCGTGCCGGTGGCGTTGCCGCTGTCCTTGATATCGTCGATTGCCGCGCCGGCATCGGGAAACATTTTATATTCACCGGTGAGCGGGCCGTTCAACACCCCCGAGGTGTCGGGGAACATGTTGATCTTCACCCCGATCATGGCGGCGATCTTTTTGATTTCCTCCATGTCGGACGGCTCAACCCAGCCCGGGATTATATTGATCTTGCCGTTCTTTTTGCCCGAGGGCAGGGCGAGGCCCGCCATGGCTTTCACCATGTTGGAGAAACCGGTAACGTGCGAGCCGACATAACTCGGAGTCGGGGCGCCGATCAGGGTCTTGCCTTCGGGCACCTTTTTTTCCTTGATGGCCTTGTCGAAAATCTGCGGCAGGTCGTCGCCGATGGTTTCGGACAGGCAGGTGGTGTGTACGGCGATCACTTCCGGTTCATAGACCGTGAAGATATTGTCGATAGCCTGCAGCAGGTTGGCCTGGCCGCCGAAGACCGAAGCGCCCTCGGTAAACGAGCTGGTGGCTGCGGAAATCGGTTCTTTATAGTGGCGGGTTAAAGTGCTGCGATGATAGGCGCAGCAGCCCTGCGAACCGTGACTGTGAGGGAGGCATCCTTTTATCCCCAGGGCCGCGTACATGGCGCCGATCGGCTGGCATGTCTTGGCCGGGNTTATCATCAGGGCTTTCCGCTCCGTTATCTCTTTTGGTGTGTGTCTCAGTAACATTTTTTTCAATCCCCTTGCCGAGGGTGGAGCAGATACGCTTCATCCTCTCATATCTTTGACGGTTTATTCCCAGACGTATGTTGCTGAAAGTTCGGGATTTTCCTGCCAGGGCGCTTTCATGTAGCTCCAGACTTTGCTGTTCACCAGCCGGTCGATCTCGCGGTAGAAGTTGATCGCGCCTTCAAAACCGGCATAGGGGCCGCCGGAGTCGTAGCTGTGCAGCTGTTTCATCGGAATGCCGAGTTTCTGGATAGAAAATTTTTCCTTTATTCCGGCACAGAACAGGTCCGGTTTGATCAGTTCCACCAGTTTTTCGGCCTCATACTGATTGAGGTCGTCGATGACCAGGGTGCCTTTATCCATGTCCGGGTTGAGTCCTTCGTAGTCTTTGAATTCAAGCCCTTCCTTGGTAAGAGCAGCGATCTCTTCCGCTGATTTTCGTGGCTTATAGAGCATCGGATCCGGTTCAACCTCGATTTCTTCAATGTTCCTGCTGTCGGCGTCGACCTTCAGGGTCGGGATGACGTGGCGGCCTTCATAGTCGTCGCGGTGGCCGAACTCGTAGCCCGCCGAAACGGTTTTCATCCCCATTTCATTGAACAGTTCCTGGTAATGATGGGCCCTGGAGCCGCCGACAAAAAGCATGGCGGTCTTTCCTTTGGTTCGCGGATGGACAAGTGACTGTACTGCCTTCACCGCCGGCATCTCCTCGGCAATCACCGCTTCCACCCGGTCGACCAGCTCCTTTTCGCCAAAATACTGGGCGATCTTCCTGAGCGATTTGGCCGTGGCCTCGGCGCCGATGAAGTTCACCTTGATCCAGGGAATGCCGTATTTGGTCTCGAGCATGTCGGCCACATAGTTGATCGAACGGTGGCACATGACACAGCTGAGGTCGGCCTGGTTGGCCGAGGCAAACTTGTCGTAGGTGGCGTTGCCGGAAAATGTCGAGATGTTTTTGATCCCGCATTTTTCGAGGATCCGGTCGATCTCGAAGCCGTCGCCGCCGATATTGTATTCGCCAAGCAGGTTGATTTTATATTTGTCGGTTTTTTCCGTTTCGCTTTTGCCCACCACGTGGGTGAACACCTGATTGTTGGCGATATGGTGGCCGGCCGACTGCGATACTCCTTTATACCCTTCGCAGCTGAAGGCAAAGACGTTGCAGTCGCCGAATCGCTCTTTCATCTTTTTCGCCACCGCATGGATATCGTCGCCGATCAGGCCGACCGGACAGGTGGCGAAGACCGCGATGGCTTTCGGGTGAAAGAGGTCGTATGCCTCCTGAATGGCTGCTTCCAGTTTCTTTTCGCCGCCGAAGATGATATCCGAGTCCTGCATATCGGTTGACATGCAGTAGGTGATGAAGTTGGCGTTCGAGTCATTCACCCCGTCGGTCTGGTTGCGGCGGGTCAGCCAGGCGTAAAAACTGCAGCCGACCGGTCCGTGTACCAGATTGACGATGTCGCTGGTCGGTCCCATGATAACCCCTTTGCAGCCGGCGTAGGTGCAGCCGCGCATGGTGATGATGCCGGGGATGGTTCGGACGTTGGCGACAATCTCCGGAGTGGTGTTCTCCAGGGCTTCATTGATCATTATCTGAGAGGCGCGTTTGCGGGCAACCTTCGGCGGATACTTTGCCAGCAGTTTTTCCTTGACGTCGTTCGGCTCCCACTGCACCAGTTTCTGTGCTTTTGCCATGATGGTATCTCCTTGTTTGGGGCTAAGCGATTGATTTCGCGCCCTTCTCGCCGGTGCGGACCCGGACTGCGTCCGCCACCGGCAGGACGAATATCTTGCCGTCTCCGGGTTTGCCGGTCTGATTGACCTTGATGATTGCCTCGACGATGTCGGCTACTTCGTCGTCTTTCACGACGATGGTGACCATCCTCTTCGGATACAGCTTGCCCTTTTCCCCGAGCAGCGCGGCCGCCTCTTCGTAGCCTTGTTCCGCGCCCTTGATAAGTTTCCGGTTGACAAACCCCAGGCCCCGCCCCTGCGCTTCGTGGCCGAAGAAGGCGTCGACCCCTGCCGCCGTCAAGGCGGCTTTGGTCTTATTCATCATGTTCATGCGCACTACCGCGATTATTTCTTTCATGCCGCTGCCTCCACCGGAGTATCTTCGCGTACCCCCGAGCTGATGGTGTAGACATCTTCGACCTCGGTGATAAAGATCTTGCCGTCGCCGAAGGCGCCTTTGCCGGTGGAACGGGCCGCATCCATGATGGTATTGATGACAAAATCCTTGTCCGCCGCTTTTACCACACTCATCAGCATGGTTTTGGGGATCTCGTCGTAAGTCACTGCTCCGATCTTGATGCCGCGCTGCTTGCCGCGACCGGTCACCGAGTATTTGGTAACTGCGGGAAATCCCGCATCCATAAGTGCGGCGAGTACGTCGTCAGCCTTTTCCGGTCGAACTATGGCTCTGATCATGATCATCATTGTGGTATCTCCTTCTTCTATAATGGTGGGTAAAATATGTTTCTCTTTATGCTTCCAGAAGGCCAAAGTCGAGCAGCAGTTGCTCCAGTTCCTCGATTGCCAGAGGCTTGGGGACGACAAACATCTTGTTTTCATCAATTGCCCTGGCCAGGCCGCGGTATTCGTCGGCCTGGGGCGCCTTCGGATTCCATTCGATAACTGTTTTTCTGTTTATCTCCGCCCGTTGCACATCGTTGTCGCGAGGCACGAAATAGATCATCTGGGTGCCGATTTTTTTGGCGAGTTCCTCGATCATCTCTTTTTCGTTGTCGACATTTCGTGAGTTGCAGATCAGGCCGCCCAGACGGACACTGCCCGACTGGGCATATTTCATGATGCCCTTGCAGATATTGTTGGCGGCGTACATGGCCATCATCTCGCCCGAACAGACGATGTAGATCTCTTCCGCCTTGCCGTCCCTGATCGGCATGGCGANCCCGCCGCAGACTACGTCGCCGAGGACGTCGTAGAAGGCATAGTCGAGTCCTTCGCTCTCTTCATAGGCGCCAAGGGATTCGAGCATGTTGATCGAGGTGATGATGCCCCGGCCGGCGCAGCCGACGCCAGGCTCCGGCCCGCCCGATTCAACCGCCCAGGTTCCGCCGTACGCCGCCTTTCTGATATCGGCCAGTTCGACGTCTTCGCCTTCTTCGCGCAGAGTGTCCAGTACCGATTTCTGGGCCATGCCGCCAAGCAGCAGGCGGGTGGAGTCGGCTTTAGGGTCACAGCCGACGACCATGACCTTTCGTCCCATCTCCGCAAGTCCCGCAACCGTATTCTGGGTGGTCGTTGATTTGCCGATTCCGCCTTTGCCGTAAATTGCCACCTTTCTCATGATGTTCTCCTTGTGGGTAGTGGTGTGTTGAGATTGACCGTTTTGTTGTTGCCGCTGGTTCCCGGCTCCCGCTTGGAGCTGTGTGAAGATACCCTTGTGGCAATGTTTCCTTCTCCGTTGGCTCTCTTAAAGCAAGGGGTGTGCCAGCCTTCATTGCCAAAATATATAAGAGTAAATTCAATTACATGTGTAGAGTATGCAAGAAACGAAGGGGTGAACTGCCGGTCCGACGCTTCCGGTCAATTTGGTCATAATGCGACAAAAAGGTAATGAAATGCGGTTTTATGAATTGTTCGTTGCTGAAATGGGTTGATAGAACAAAAATGTAAAATATCATTCTTCGAAGTCGACAAAACTGTTGTAAATTATGGTGATCGATGCCGGATTAATAGGAAAAAGTTGGGGCTCTAATTAAAACATCAATGATAATATATACATGCACAACGTGGAATGATTATTGCTCTGTCAACCACTGGCAGAGACCGGCATGCCTTTTATCCGCCGGCCAGTTTTAAAACAGAAGAGAGTGTCTGCAGATATGCGGAAGAAATATCCTGTTCGCGAAAGAGGAGCAAAGGCAATGGATTCGTACATGGCGGTAAAACCTGCCGAAATAAATAAAACGCAAGGGATTGAGCTTCTGGCTTTGTACCGGATCACCGAATTGATCGGTACGGCGGTGAATCTTGATTCCACCCTGTCCAGCATTCTCGGGGTATTGAACGATACGATGAAGATGGAGCGGGCCACCCTGTTGATTTTTGATCGAACACGGCGGAAACTGGCGATTAAAGCATCATGCGGCCTCTCCACCGAAGAAGAGATGCGCGGGGTGTACCGGCCCGATGAAGGCGTCTGCGGTCAGATCTTTCAGACCTGCTCGCCCTTTGTGGTTCCGGATATCAACAGCGAGCCGCTGTTTCTCAACAGGACCGGGGCGCGCTCAAAGGTAAAAAAAAGTAAGATTTCTTTTCTCGGGGTGCCGGTGGTGGTGAAGGGTAAGCCGGAGGGGGTGCTGACGGTGGACAGACTGTTCGGCGAGGATGTTTCTTTTGAGGAGGATATCCGCTTTCTCACCGTGCTCGCCACGCTCATCGCCCAGTTTATTACCCTGCACCAGGAAATTGCCAAAAAAGAAGCGAAATTGATTGAAGAAAACGCCTCGCTCAAGGCCCGGCTGCATCAGGTTCACGATGGTCATTTCATCATCGGACATTCCAAACCGATGCAGGAGGNGTTCAGTATTATCGACAAGGTCGCCAGCAGCACGGTCACCGTTTTGCTGCTCGGCGAATCGGGGACCGGCAAGGAACTGGTGGCCAGGGCGATTCATGAAGGCGGCAACCGCAAGGACAAGCCGTTCATCAAGGTAAATTGCGCGGCGCTGCCGGAGACCCTGCTGGAAAGCGAACTGTTCGGACACGAGCGGGGTGCTTTTACCGGCGCTCATGCCTCCCGGGCGGGACGGTTCGAGCTGGCAGACTGTGGGACTATCTTTCTTGATGAAATTGGCGAAATGCCGCTCTCGCTCCAGGCTAAAATGCTCCGGGTGCTGCAGGAAAAGCAGTTTGAACGGATCGGCGGATCGAAGACTTTGTCGGTCGATGTCAGGATTGTGGCGGCGACCAACGTCAGCCTTGAGGACGCGGTGGCGCGGGGATTGTTCCGGGCCGATCTCTACTACCGGCTGAACGTCGTGCCCGTCGTATTACCGCCGCTCAGGGAGAGAAAGGAGGATATTCCCCTGCTGTTCAGCCATTTTCTCGGTAAGAGCAATGATCGAAACGGCAAAAAGATCCATATCACTCCGGATCTGCTCGATTTTCTCATCAGTTATCCTTGGCCCGGCAATATCCGCGAGATGCAGAATCTGGTTGAGAGAATGGTGATTCTGGTCGAGGGTGACCGGCTCACCCTGGGGGATCTGCCGGCCAACCTGATCAAAATGGAACGGCTTGAACGTCCTGTCCAGGTTGAGACAACACCGCCGGTCAAGGCCAGTCTGCAGGTGAGCCCGAAATCGCTCCATGATATCGAACGGTTTGAGATCGAGGCGGCCCTGCGTCGTAACGGCTGGGNGCAGATCCGTGCCGCGCGGGAGCTGGGCCTGACGGAACGGCAGATCGGGTATCGGATCAGAAAGTATGGTCTGAACCGTTACGACTCCTTTCGCTGATTTATTAGAACCTTAGAAATTCATTTCTTGTTTTTTAAGAGTGAATTTCGTGAAGGTACTTATACCCCCTTGTGGGGTGTGAGCTTTCTTTATTAGCTTTCCGAGACGAGTCGACGAAATTCCCCATCGCTTAAGGGGCGGCGCAGCCTGGCGGCGGTTTCACGGACGGCTTGGACCGCCAGTTCCGACAGATTGTCTGTCGGTTTGCTTTCCAGACCGGCAAGGTGAGTCATGATGGCCCTCCGGCCGCTTTTGGCGCCTATCATGAGTTTTCGTCTGGCCCCCACTTTTTCCGGGGCAAAAGCCTCATAGGTCTGCGGGTCGTTCTGCAGTCCCTGCAGGTGGAGGCCGGTTTCACAGGTGAAGATATCTTCGCCCAGGATCGGTCTGTTTCCTTCTATCGCTTTACCCGTGATTGCTGCCACATATCGGGCGAGAGGCTTCAGATATGCGGATCTCAACTTACTGTTGTTTTTGACAAGGCAGAGATATGCGGCAACCTCTTCGAGCCTGGCGCAGCCCGTTCTTTCCCCGAGACCGAGAACGACGGTATCGGCCGAGTGGGCGCCGGCCTCCAGAGCGGCAATCGCGTTGGCGGTGGCCATGCCGAAATCGTTGTGGGTATGGACTGCCAGGCGGCAGCGCTTAAGCTCACCTTTGATTGAGGTGACAAGGGCGCCGATCAGGCGGGGGGAGCCAATGCCGACGGTATCGGCAAGACGTATCCGCACGGCCCCGTGGCGCTCTGCGGCTTTCGCCATGGTCTTGAGAAAACGGAGATCGCTGCGAGTGGCGTCTTCAAAGCCGATGGCGACCGTCAAGCCATGCCGCCTGGCCGAATCAAGAGCGGCACACATCGTCCGGTACGCCCAGTCCCTGTTCTTCTGCAGCCTCTTTTCCAGATGAATATCGGAAACCGGAATGGACAGGGAGAGTATGTCCGGCTTGTGTTCGGCTGCAAAGAAAATATCTTCTTCCCGGCACCTGCTCCAAAGCGACAACCGAAGGCCTGGATGAGCCCTTCGGCTGTGGGCTATCAATTGACCGGAACAGGGATGAAACCGGGAGGAGATGCCGAGTTCCACCTCCGAAACGCCAACCTTGACCAGACCGTCGAGGATGAGCCGCTTTTCTTCCAATGAAAAAAGAACTCCAGGTGTTTGCTCCCCTTCCCGCAGGGTTGTATCGATAATTTCCCATTCTTGCATTTCCGGCTGTCTCCTTCCGTTTGAGGTACTGAAGAACTTGCAACTTTGATACCATTGTTGCCGATTGGCCGTTGTTGCAGGCGGACTGCGGTCTTTCTCCCTGAGGTCTCGATCAGTGCGTTATCCGGAGGAGGGAGGACAACAGCAAAAATGTGGGAATCCGACAGTATCGGCTTTTTTCCAACGCAGCGAAATTTGACTTTCGACCTTTTTTAATGATAGGCTTGAAAGGCTGGTGATCTGATTTTTAGCCTGAAGAAGTGGATTAATCGAGCGATGCCGGCTGGTACGTTCGGTGTTTGCTGGTCAAGTACCTGTTTATACCCGGTAAGGGTGATCGTGGATGAAAGCTGCGCCCATACATTTCTGGCTCTCCGATAGGGAGGGACGGTTGCAGGACGCCGATGTTTCCTTAGGGGAGCTGCTTGGGTATTCCCGGGCGGAGTTACTGAGACTTGCCGTCGACGATATTGAACCCGGGAAGGTGTTGCAGCCACATCCCCAGGTGGTGCGAAGAGAGGCATGGTACCGGAAGAAGAATGGATTCGAAGTGAAGGTGATCTGCTCGACTCGCTATCTGGAGACCTCGGGCGGGCAATATTTGACCTTTGTGGAGGAGTCGGCTCCGGTTTTCAAGCCGAGTGAGGAAGAAGATTTTCTCCGGATGATTCTCGACGCGCAATGCAGCAACATAGTGCTGTTCAACCTGCATTCGGAGGTTGTATGGCTGAATAAAAATGCATGTCGGAGCAGTGATCGGGATTTTGACGATCTTCTCGGCAGGCGGTGCCATGAACTCTGGTCGGATATCGGCGAAACGCCCTGCCGAAATTGCCTGGTGGAAGATGTCATCGCCTCCGGCAAAATCGAACAGCGGAAGATGACCATGATGGGCAGCAGAAGGTGGCGGGNGACCGGCATTCCGATCTGCGACAGCACCGGGCAAATGAAGTATGTGCTGTTTCTCGGCGATGATATCACCGAACACCTGACTCTTGCCAAGGAGGCCAGACAGAGTCACAAGCTCGAATCGCTCGGCACCCTGGCAGGGGGAATTGCCCACGATTTCAATAATATTCTCTCGGGGATAGTAGGCTATACGGAACTCTCCCTGGCGATCGCCGCAGACGATGGGCCGCTGAGAAATTACCTGCTCGAACTGGCTCAGGCAGGAAAAAGGGCGAAAGAGCTGGTTCGGCAGATACTGACTTTCAGTCGGCGGGGNGAGGGAAAACTGGTTGCAATCGATCTGCCGATCATCGTCAAAGAGGTGCTGCAGCTGCTTCGTTCAACCTTGCCGAGCACGATCGAACTGAGGAAGAATATCGACAGCAATGTTCGTCCGGTCCTGGCCGACCCGGTCCACATTCACCAGATCGTCATGAACCTCTGCACCAATGCCGGTCATGCCATGGAGCCCTATGGCGGGATACTTACGGTAACCATCCGCTCCGCCGATCTGCCTGCCCGTTTTTTTGCACGCAACAGGGATCTCTTTCCCGGTGAATATCTGTTGCTGGCGGTAAGCGATACCGGCAGGGGCATGAGCCAGGAGGTGATGGCATCGATTTTCGATCCCTATTTCACCACCAAGCCGCCCGGTCAGGGCACGGGACTGGGGCTTTCCGTGGTACACGGCATTGTCAAGGATTGCGGCGGGCATATTGCGGTCGACTCGGTTGTCGGTCAAGGCTCCACCTTCACCATCTATTTTCCGACGGTGGAGAGGGGCATAAATCCGGAAGAGGGGAGTTCGCCGCTTGGCATGCTGCGCGGCACCGAAACTATCATGGTTGTCGACGATGAACCGGTGGTGCTGAAGGTGACGAAGATTTTTCTTGAGATCCAGGGCTATACGGTGTTGACCGAAACGAACAGCCAGATGGCGTTGAATATATTCCGGGATAACCCCCAGGGCATTGACCTGTTGATCTCGGATGTGACCATGCCGCACCTGACCGGCGATCGGCTGGCAAGGGAGTGTCTCTTGCTCCGGCCCGATCTGCCGATAATTCTGATGACCGGTTACACCGATCTGGTTTCCGAGCAGAGTGTGAAAAAAGACGGTGTCCGGGCTTTGCTCATGAAACCTTTGATCGGCAAGACCTTTCTGAGTCAGGTGCGCCATCTGCTCGATTTGAAACAGACGAACAGCTTGTGAAGTAAGTCTTTCCGCGACGGATCTAACAAGCTGTAACGCATTAATATTGCAATAGTCTCGGTTTCCGCCAGTTCGTGTCAAATCCCAGGTCGGCGAGCAGGGCAATGCCCTTCTCCATATTGATCCCGATATTGCCAAGCCCATGGGAATCGTCTCCGGGGACGACGGCAATGCCAAGCTTCAGGGCCATTTCGAGAATTACTCTCGAGATATAGGGTTCGTCCGCCCCCTTCAGCAGCGAGCGCAGGTTGAAGTCCATTATCAGGTCAAATTTTTTGATGAGTTCGAGGTTTCTCTGTATCCTGACAATTATTTCGGGTTGCAGCAGTCTTTTTTTGTAGTCCTCGTCAAAGATCCGGATGAGATCGAAATGGCCGACCACCGAGGGTTTGAGCAGCTGGATCATCTCGTACTGCTGGTCGAAGTAGCGGCAGTACAAGGCATCCATGCCGCCTGCGGCTTCGGCTGTTTTATCGTATTGTTCCCGGGAATAGTCAAATCCCATGTCGTCGACAAAGTGAACCGAACCGACGATATAGTCCGGCCGGAAGGTTTCTATCAGGTAGGGCATGAAGTGCGCATAGCCGCTGTAGGTCTCGCTTTCCATCGCCGCAAAGATCTCGATGTCGCCACGGTATTTTTCCTGAAGTCGCCGGCATTCCTGCATGTATCCGGCAAAACGGCTGAGCAGGAATTCAGGGGTGAATCCTGCCGCCCTCTGATCGGGATAGAGCAGTTCCAGGCTTATGCCCGGGGCGTGCTCGGTGATTCCCACCCAGGGAAAACCTTTGGCAATGTACGACTCGATGATTTCCTCGAGCGAATCGGTGGCATGATGGCAGAATTGCCCGCTATGACCGCCATGAACAGATACGGGGGATATATTTTTCATTGCTTCAATTCTTCCGGTTTGATTCTCTCAATGCAGGGCTTTGCCGGTGCTGGACATTGCCAGATTGGCATCCCGCACCCCTTTAAGGGCGGACAGGCGGTCGGCAAGATCCTGAACCTCTTTGGCCTTGCCTCGTACGACAATGACCTCGAGGCAGTTGTCATGATCCATATGCACATGGGTGGTGGAGACAATATGATGATGATAATCGTGCTGGACAAGGGTGACTTTTTCCTGGAGCTTATGCTGATGGTGGTCGTAGACCAGGCTGATGACGCCCATAACCTGTTTGTCGGCCTGCCATTCCTCCTTGACGAAGGCCTTGCGGATCAAATCGCGGATGGCTTCCGAACGGTTGCTGTAGCTGTGGGCCTTGATATGGTCATCAAATATGGTCAACAGTTTTTCTTCGAGCGAAATGGAAAATCTTTTGAGCATGAAAAAGTACCTCCCGGTTGTTTACCCCCTTGTGGGGGCACATTGTTTCCGACCACCAATATATAGAGTCACCCGCAGAACTGCAAGCGGCAACTCGACAGGCTCCGAGGCTGCCTACTTTCTGCCGTTGTTTCTGCGCCGGAGATAAAGAGCACAGAAGGCGGCTACCGCGCCGAGGCCGATAATGGTGTACCAGGGGAACCAGCCCACGGCTTGGCGAAAGGCGTAACTCTCGAGGTCGCTGTTGGACCACTCGGGTTGAAGAGACTGACTGCTCTTTCTCAGGTAGGTGGTTGAAAGGGCAAAAAATACGCCGATAAGACCGTAAGCAAGATTGAATGCCAAGCCCTTGAAACTGAGGACGGTTGCCCGTTGATGGGATTCGGTGATCTGATTCAGATAGTGGCTGGTGAAGAGAGAAACGAACATGATGGCCACGAAGATCAGCGCCATCGGCAGAAGTCCCCAGTAGGGATAAAATCCTGAGAGGCCGAACAGGCCGGTCAGGGTGATGCCGGTCACCCAGTACAGGTTCGTCGCCGGGGTATTATGGATCGCCATTTTTTCGGCTATCTTCGGGGTGACAAGACCGAGCAGGGCCATGGCCGAACCGATCAGACCGAAGCTTGCCTCCGGCAGGTCGATCTCCCGGAAATACTGGCTGGTCATGGTGACGATCATTCTCACCACATGATCGTAGCCCATGCCGAAGAGGATGACTGCCAGGGCAAAGGGGGTACGGACGATCCATGTTCCCGCCTGCCATACCTTCCGGAGGGCCATAAGAGGAGTAACGCCTTCTGCTGTTTTTCGGCCGCCGTTTTCCTCTCTCATTCGGAGAGCGGCCACCGTTGCCAGCACGGCCAGGACAAGGGTCAGGTAGATCGGGAAACGCATTGTCGTCTGCTGGTCGAGGATGTGTGATGATCCGATCCAGGAAAGTATTCTGTTTACCATGTTCGGGTCATAGACCAATGCGCCGATGGTCAGGGTGACGATCGAGGCGATCGAACGCAGCCGCATCTGCAGACTGAGCACCTTCGNCCAGTCTTCGACCCGGCCCTCTGCTACCAGCGAGTCGTAGGCCAGGGCTTCATCGGCGCCGCTGGCCATCGCTTCCGCCAGACCGCTGAGGACGCGGTTTATGAAAAAGGCCCAGAAAATGATGGTACTGTTGCCTAATGGGATGAAAGCGAGCAGACTCATCTCGGCGACCATGAAGAAAGATGTGGCGACGATCAGGTGCTTGCGGCCGACAATATCGGCAAGAGCCCCGGACGGCACCTCGGCGCAGACGATGGTGATCGCCCAGACGGTGTTGAGCAGGGCAAACTGCTCGATGGTCAGGCCGAAGTCGAGAAAGAGGATGGTAAAAACCGGATAATAAAAGCGGGCGTTGAAAAGGATGCGAAAGGCGATAAAGAGCCGGATATTGACTATCGAAAAAGGTGAAGCAGCGCCCATGAGGTATCCTTGCGAGATTTTTTTGGCGTGTATGCGGAATTGCCCGACTGAGCCAGGGAGCATTCGATTCTTCTGACCACAAGCGAGAGGCTCAGACAGAGCACCAGGTACATGGCCGAGATGGTGAGCCAGATCTCGATGGTGGCCCTGGTCGAAGCCATTACCTGCAACCCCTGGAAGGTCAGCTCCTGAATCGAGATGATCGAGACAATGGACGACCATTTGATGGTATTGATGAATTCGCCCGCGAGCGGCNGCAGCATGATTTTTACCGCCTGGGGCAGAATGATCAGCCGCATCAGCTGCCAACGGGTGAGCCCAAGGGTTTTGCCGGCTTCCCATTGGCCGGTGTCGATGGCCTGGATGCCGGCACGGACGATTTCGGCAATGTAGGCACCCTGAAAGAGAGCAAGGGTCAATACCCCGGAAAAAAACTGGGTGATCAGTCCGGGTGCGGAAAAGAACCAGGTCAGAATATCCTGAACCGGTTGAGGGCTTGCCCGGAAGATATCTTCGATAGCCAGAAAGGTGAAGAGCTGGTCACTGACAAAGTAGTAGAAAATGAAGACCAGGACCAGCGGCGGGGTGTTGCGGATTGCTTCGATATAGGTTCGGCCGATCAGCCGGAAAAAAAGACGGGGCGAAATCCGCATCAATCCGATGATTAAGCCCAGTACAGCGGCAAAAAATGTCGCCCAGATACTGAGTTTGATGGTGGTGAAAAACCCTTCCAGCAGGATATTTGCGGTCCAGCGATGTTGTTCAGCGTCAAAGCGAACAAGATAGGTCGGGATCACCGACCAGTTCCATTGGTAGTTGAGCGCGAAAAAAAGGCGATAGCAGAGATAACCGAAAAAACCGAGAACGGCAGCGAGGATAACGCCGTCGAGGATGGAAACTGCCGGTTTTTTCGGTTGCATGTGGCTTTCCTGAACGGAAGAACGTCTATTCGNCCTCGCCGATCCACTCTTTGGTGCCGAACCAATAGTCGTGACGTTCCTGCAGCCATCCTTCGAGGGTGACCAAAGCGATCCAGCTGTTGAAGAAGGCTAAAGTGTCGGGGTCGCCCTTGCGCATGGCGAACCCGATCGGTTCTTTGGTAAAGGTTCCGGCTATCGGCTGGAACATGGTGTCACTGTAGTCGATCGCTTCATATTCCGGACGGGGAGAGTTGCCGATGACCGCATGAACCTTGCCGTTGCGCAGTTCCTGATAGGCCTGGGGTTCGGTATCGAACATTCTGAGCGTCGCCTTGGGCAGATACTTTTTGGCCGCGGCAACCGCCGTGGTGCCGAGCTTTACTGCGATCTCCACATCCGGTTTATTGAAGCTTTCAAGGGAATCGAAACCCGCGGCAAGCTGTTTATGGGCAACGATGCTCATCCCGGTATAGTCGTAGGGCTGGGAGAAGTTGACCTGCAGGGCCCGCTGGGTGGTGATGCCCATGCCGCCGATGATCACATCAAATTTGCCGGTCAAAAGCGCCGGAATGATCCCCGACCAGGCGGTGGGTACAAATTCGACCTTTACCCCCATGTCTTCGGCAAGACGGGTGGCGACATCGATTTCAAAACCGATGAGTTTGCCGTTTTTGTCTTTCATCGCCCAGGGCTGGAAAATATCCATGCCGACTTTAAGGACTCCCTTCTTTTTTACTGCCTCAATGGTGCTGCCGGCGGCGATTTCCTGCTGAACGGAGGCGCCGAACGAGACGCTGCAGAGGCAAAAAACCAGGAGGATACCTGTGACAAATGACAAGCGCAGACTCTGTATTCTCATGTTATCTCCTTATATAAGTTGGGCTTTTGGTAGCATGTCACGGTAATTTAAGACGTTTTTCCAGAATGCCAACTCCAAGCGACAAAATAACGTTGATGACCAGGTAGATTGCCGCCACGGTAAACCAGATTTCAAACGTGAGATACGACTCGGCAACCAGGACCTGGGCCTGCATGGTCAGGTCATAGATGGCGATGGTGCTGACCAGCGCCGAGTCCTTCACCAGTGAGATCGCCTGACTGGTGAGGGGCGGCAGCACGGTGCGGATGGCTTGCGGGATAATGATATGACGATAGGTGGCCAGGGTCGTGAGGCCGATGCTGCGGGCCGCTTCGACCTGACCTTTGGTTACCGACTCGATGCCGGAACGGAAAATTTCCGAGGCATAGGCCCCTTCAAAAAGGCTGAGTGCGAGAATGGCAGAGGGCAGCCGGTCGAGGCCGAGAACCGGGCCGAGGACAAAATAGATGAAAAAGATCTGGATCAGGAGCGGGGTGTTGCGGCTGGTCTCAAGATAGAAAATGGCCAGACCGCGGGCGACAAACGAGTTGGACAGACGGAAAAAAGCGGTAATCAGGCCAAACAGCAGGGCCAGCACAAGGCTTGCCAGGGAGATGACGAGGGNGATTTTCAGGCCAAGAAGCAGGGGGCCGGCGGCGATCCCCGATTCGGTGACCGAATACAGATACTGCGGGATCCGGTACCATTGCCAGTTGTAGCCGATATTTTCAGCGCTCTGCAG
>JGI25320J50211_1000213_pt1 | contig 46873 bp, 36 predicted proteins | sample AutmiccommuBRH21_FD_50211 | JGI IMG/M metagenome (IMG submission 50211)
CTAGCGCTGCCTGCCAACATTTAGCGAGATGGTTATATGTCAGAGAATAATGTTGAAACCCAACTTCGCCTCACCAACACCGACCTAAGAGAACGAATTGCACTGCTGACGGCAACGCTGCAGGCAAGGGAGAGATCCACGGACGCTCTGCTGGATTCCGAAAAGCGCTACCGACGGCTCTTTGAATCAGCCAGGGACGGTATATTGATTCTCGATGCCGTTACGGGCAAGGTGGTTGATGTCAATCCTTTCCTGCAGAAATTACTCGGTTATTCCTACGACACAATATACGGACAATATATCTGGGAACTTGGCGTATTCAAAGACATTGCCGCCTCCAAAGAGGCTTTCAGGACCCTGCAGGATAACGAATACATCCGGTACGAAAATTTGCCTCTGAAAACTTGCGATGGGCGGCCTATCGCCGTGGAGTTTGTCAGCAATGTTTACCTGGTCGACAAGAGCAAGGTGATTCAGTGCAACATCCGTGATATCACCGCCCGGAAAACGGCCGAGGCCGAACGCAAGCAGTTGCTGGCGGCCATGGAGCAGGCCGGAGAGGTCATTGTCATGACCGATGCCCAAGGGATCATCCAGTTCGTCAATCCTGCCTTTGAGCGGACTACGGGCTACAGCCGAGAGGAAGCCATCGGCCAGACCCCTCGCATTCTCAAGAGTGGCACTCAGGACCATCAATTTTACCGCACGCTTTGGGAGACCATCTCCGACGGCAGAATCTGGATGGGGAGTATGGTCAACAAGCGTAAGGACGGGATCCTCTATACCGAAGAGTCGACAATTTCACCAATTTATAACGATTCTGGCAGGATCGTCAACTACGTCGCGGTCAAACGAGACATTACCGAGCAACTCCAACTGGCGGACCAGTTTCAACAGGCTCAGAAGATGGAAGCGGTGGGGTTGCTGGCTGGCGGCGTGGCCCACGATTACAACAATATGCTCAGCGTGATCCTTGGTTATACTGAACTGGCTCTCCTTAAAGTGGATCCGGTCCAGCCACTGCATGCCGACCTTGAGGAAATTTACAAGGCCGCCATACGTTCCACGGACATGACCCGGCAATTGCTTACTTTTGCCCGCAAGCAGACGATCAAACCTGTGGCGCTTGACCTGAACCAGAACGTGGCGAGTATGCTTAAGATGCTCAGGCGACTTATCGGTGAGGACATCGATCTCGCCTGGCTGCCCCAGGTGGGCTTGGACCCAATCAAGATAGACCCCGTCCAGGTCGATCAGATCCTGGTTAATCTTTGTGTCAATGCCAGGGACGCCATTGCCGGCGTCGGCAAGGTCACAATCGAAACGGAAAACGTGTATTTTGACGAGGCCTACTGTGCTTGTAATTTAGGTTTTGTGGTAGGAGAGTATGTGCTGCTGGCCATCAGCGATGATGGCCGCGGCATGGACAAGGAGGTCCTCGACCACATTTACGAACCGTTTTTCACCAGCAAGGAGTCAGGACAGGGAACCGGCCTGGGACTCTCTATGGTGTATGGCATCATCAAGCAGAACAACGGATTCATCAACGTCTACAGCGAAACGGGAAATGGCACAACCTTCCGAATCTNCCTGCCCCGGTATGCGGGTCAAGCCGTAGATAGCCAGCGCGAAAAAGGTATGGAAATCCCTCTCGCCGGCGGCGAGACGGTGCTGGTGGTGGAGGACGAACCGGCGCTCCTGAAGATGACCAAAATCCTCCTGGAAAAATTAGGATATCGGGTGCTGACCGCAGGTACGCCGGGTGAGGCTATTGGGCTGGCCGAAAAATATGCGAGTGAGATACAACTTCTTATCACCGACGTCGTCATGCCGGAAATGAACGGCCGGGCTCTGGCAGAGCGATTGCAATCACTTTACCCGAGCATCAAAGTTCTTTTCATGTCCGGCTATACGGCCACCATAATTGCCCACCGGGGTGTGCTGGACGAAGGCGTGAACTTTATACAGAAGCCATTCTCTGTGAAGAATCTGGCCGTCAAGGTGCGGGATGCCATTATCGACTGCTGCCCATGACACCAAAAAAACCCAGCAGGGTTATATCTGACCACCGGTTAAATATGACCCCGTTTGCAAAATCAGTCGAACAACAAAGAAAGGAGAAAAACACCATGAAAAAAACAAGGTATCGCTTGGCATTGACGGTGACGATGGCTTCATTGTTTTTCATCAACGTCCCTCTATTCGCATCCGAGACGGATGACCGCATCGAATCATCCGCAAAAGAGTCGTATGTGTTCAAGACTTACCTCAAAGGCGATGACATTACCATCGAGTCCAAGGACGGTGTTGCCACATTGACCGGGACTGTTTCCGATGAATCCCATAGATCACTGGCACAGGAGACTGTTGCCAGCCTACCCGGAGTTGCAAGCGTGGAAAACAAGCTTGAAGAAAAAGGTGAAGCCCCTGCTGCGAAAACCGATGCATGGCTCGTGAGCAAAGTGCAGGCAGCACTTTTGTTCCATCGGGACGTGAACGCTACCGAAATTGATGTTTTGGCAAAAGATGGCAGTGTCACCTTGCGGGGTAAAGCCACCAGTATGGCCCAAAAAGACCTGACAACCGAATACGCCAAGGATGTAGATGGCGTCAAGGACGTTAACAATGAGATGACAGTGCCAACCGACGCAATGAAACCAGGTGAAAAAACTATGGGGCAGGCGATGGATACCATGGGCGAAAAGTTGGGCGCAATGGGCCATACGATAGGTGTCATGACCGAATCGATTGATGACGCGTCCATCACAGCCCTGGCCAAGACGACCTTGCTGTATCATCGCTCGACCAGCGCCATCAACACCACCGTCAAGACGGAGGATGGTGTGGTCACCTTGGACGGCAAAGCGATGAACGAGGCTGAAAAAGGCCTCGCTACCAAATTTGTGAGCGATGTTTATGGTGTAAAGATGGTGGTTAACAACATGACCGTCGAGTGAGTCGAGTGTTTTCACTCATTTAACCTTAAGGAGATCATGCGATATGGCAAAAACACCGGATAATTTCAAACAAATGAGCGAGGAAATGCAGCACATTATGGATCATGCCAAGGCGCTTGTGGACGCTACATCCGGAGAGGTGGATGAGCGGATCAAATCAGCCAGGGCCGCCCTGAAAGAACGTCTTGATTCGGCCAAGAGGGAATCCAGCGCGCTTGAAGACCGGCTCCTGGACCAGGTCAAGGTGGCTGATGAGTTCATTCACATAAAACCATACTATGCCATCGGCGGCACCTTCGTTGCCGGCCTGTTCCTGGGCTGGTTCATGTCCAGGAAATAGTATGGACAGACTTCCTCTCTTTTCCGGGTTAACCGGGACTGCCGGCAAGTTCGCTGGGATTGCCAGTCAAATCCTCCAGGATCGCCTGGAACTTCTGGCTTTGGAACTGCGCGAGACCAAGATCCGCTTTATTCAGGCAGTGCTCCTGGTCTGTATTGCTGTGGTCTTTTCCCTGCTCGGACTGTTGCTGCTGGTTCTGGCTGTACTCTACGTCCTGCCGCCAGAATGGAGGATTTACGGGCTGGCTGTTGCGGCAATGGCCAGCATGGTGGCAGGAGCGGCAGCTTTCATCGTCTTGTGCCGGCGCCTGGCAAGAAAACCGCTGGCCTTTGACCAGAGTCTGGCTGAACTGAAAAAGGACACGACATGTTTCTCGACCAAGAACTGAAAGACATCCAGGAAGCTAAAAACCGCCTTGCTGTATGTTCCGACCTGCGCCGTCAACTGGTCCATATCGAGGTCCGGAGCATTTGGGGTAAAGGCCACCGCGTGCTTTCGAATCTGACCTTGGGGTTGGTTGTTGCCGAACAGATTCTCGGTCTTCTGCGCGAGCGAAAACGAAAAAATTAAAATGAAAGGCAGGGCTCAATGAGAACAAACACACTAATTGGCATCATACTTATTGCGATAGGGATAGTGGCCTTTGGCTATCAAGGGATCACTTACAAGACCACTGAAAATGTCATCAATCTCGGTCCACTGAAAGTGACTGAAGAGAAAACCAGGACGTTCCCGTTGCCGCCGGTCGTTGGAGCTATTGCGCTCGTGGGCGGCGTCGTGCTGCTGGTTACGGGCAGAAGAAAATGACTAACCAAATAGGTTAACCAGATTAAAAGGGAAAGGCTCGAGATCAATGAATGAGACATCGAAAGATAACATGATGATCATAGTCAGGATATTCATGATCGCGCTACCGGAAAAACGGAAAGAGGTCCTGCAAACGCTCCTTTCATTGTTGGAAACACCGACTAAGGAGAAAGGATGTCTCAGCTATGGTATCTTCGCCGATATCGAGGACGAGAATTTCTTCAACGTAATATCGGAGTGGGAATCCCGCCAACATTTGGACCAACATATGCGGTCCGACAGATTCAGCGTTTTGATTGGAACAAAGAGCCTTTTATCTGAACCATTGAAGATTCAAATCTTTACGGTTGCAAATGCCGAAGGAATAGAGGCGGTAAATATCGCGAGAAAAAGAATCCGATAAAGATGCGATTCCTTTGCCGCCGCTGGCCTGTTCGGCGAGCCTTGCTGTTGGCGTGTCCGACATGCCAACAAGGTTAAAATCATTAACAAAAGTTTTTTCATCTCATCTTCCTCTATGATTTTTATTGTTTTGCAAACTGGTTTCAGTTTCGCCGGGTGTTGTTCTGGGAAAGCGAATTGTTTTGGAAGCATTGTGAAAAAATTGTCAGAATCGGTAATCGCACAATGCTTACATTTCCCTTGAGATGAATGATTCCATTTAAAAAATAATCAGAGGGGGATAGAGCACATGAAAACATTCTTTCGATGGGTGCTGATGGTGGGAATAGTTTTTCAGTTTTTATCTTCGCCCGCGTATGCATGGTGGAAAGCCAAGGTGGCCGTAAATGAAAGGATGGCTGCGGAATACATCAGCAGGCTCAAGGACGGCGTGGATCCCGGCAGCATAGAACGGCCGGCTATGCGATTTATCAGCCACTACCAGGCGAAACAGGAGCAAAAAAAATTTTTAAAGGCCATGGATGAGGCGGAAGCACTCGCCCGAGCCGGCAATCACGATCAGATACAAGAGCTTGAATCCGAGTATAGAAAACTTGAGTTTGAGGATATTTGAGCAAATGGGCGGGTAAGATTGAATTTAAATCCTCATTCAGTCCAATAAGGTTACTTGCAGTGCGCCCTTGCACGATCGCTTCATTCCCGCAGTTTGCGCCAGAGCGAATTTATGCTTATTCCCATCATTCTTGCGGCTTCTGCCTTATTGTCCCCGGTCTTCTTGAGTGCTTCGGCAATGATCTCCATTTCACGCTCGCGCAGTTGTTTTTTAAGAGAGTCCCGACACTCCACAACTTGTGAACGGGATTTCTCACCCGTCGATGAGGCTTCTTCGATCAGTTCATCAACGATCTCGAGCAGCAGGGCCTGGCTGCCGGCACTCGTGACGCCGGCCAGGGCAGCATAACGTTGAGCCAGGGAATCAAGCTCACGCACGTTACCTGGCCAGGAGTGCTCTGTCATGCGGGACAAGACGGTCGGAGAAAGCGGCAGGGGNGAGAGGCCTGTGGGAATGTAGTAGCGTCCGATCAGGGACTCCAGGAGCATGGCGATATCCTCNATCCGATCGCGCAGAGGTACGCTGTGGAGCTTGAGAGTTGCGATGCGGAAATAGAGATCGGCGCGAAACCGACCGGCCCTAGCCTCCTGGCCCAAATCCTTGTAGGTCGAGGTGATGATTCGCACGTTGACGGGGATGATCCTGTCTCCGCCCACGCGCATGATCTCCTTCTCCTCTAGTGCGCGTAACAGGCGTACCTGCAGGCTCGGGGGTATGTCGGCCAATTCGTCCAGAAAAAGTGTCCCATCTGCGGCAAGCTCGAACAAACCCTGCTTTCCGCCTCGCTTGGCACCGGTGAATGCACCCTCCTCGTAACCGAAAAGTTCGCTCTCAAGCAGGGATTCGGGAAGGGCCGAACAGTTCACGGCTACGAAAGGTCTGTCTCTTCTGGGGCTTGCCGCGTGCATTCCCTGAGCAAGGATTTCCTTGCCCGTGCCGGTCTCACCCTGAATGAGGGTGGCCGCGTCCGTGGCAGCATACTGAGCCGCTTTGTCCCGAAGCCTGGCTATGGCTTCGCAAGAGCCTCTAAGGTCGCCGAGAGTGTAGCGTGGCACAAATCCTTTAGCGCACAAACGTTCCTTCAGCTTACGGTCCAGGTCTTGGATGCGCGAGGCTCGTGTGAAAGTGGCCACCACTGCTCGAGTATCCTCAGACACATTGACCGGCATGGCGCTTATAATCATGTCTACACCGCCCACTCGCCGGAATTGGTCGGTTTCAGCCTCGCCACTTTCCAACACTTTGTCCAGGCCGGCACTGCGTACAGCTTCGGGTATGGGTTGATGCAGGACTTTTTCAGCATTCAGGCGCAACATTTCTGCGGCCATGGGGTTAATGAGATCGATTCTTCCGCTGGAGTCGATGCCAATGNCCCCCTCTTTGACCGAGTGCAAAATGACCCGCAGTCTTTCGGCCTCTTCCCGGCTGCGGCGCTGGGTTGCAGCAAGGACGCGCGCTTCTTCGAGAGCCTGTTGGATAACCCGCTCCCCGGGCACCACCACNAAACCCTTGCCGCCTAGGGATTCGGCAATTTTTCGACAGATGCCCCCACCAACGATGCAGCGGTAACCATCCTNTACGGCTTTCGAGATGCCCGCTACGAGTTCGGGTGTGGTGCGGAACTCCACTAAACGGATATNCAAATCAAGGACTTCGGCCATGAGATTCGTCCCTGATGTTGTGCCGCCGAAGCTGGTCAGGCCTACTTTCCGGGTGCGTTGCCTGGCACGTAAAAGTGCACGAATCACATCCAGATCCCTGCGTGCGATAGTCACTACGGGTAACTTGAGCTGCTCGCGCAGGAGCCTACCCGTAGCTCCGCCGCCGAGAACGACTTCAACGCCTTCGGCTAAGCAGGACCTGGCCACGGGGAGAGCCTCTTCCATGCTCGCCAGGCGGATNTCGATACGTTCGATGGCTGGATTTTCGAAGGCTTTGACTGTCTGGGCGATTTGTTCCGAGTTGGAGACAAAAGCAAAGCGATAGAGTTGACGGTCTGGGAAAATAAATCCTCCTGTCCCGGGGGGTGTATCCGGGTTTTATGATTGTAACCATGCCCCATGAGGACTGCAAGTACTCCGTTAGCTGGACAGATTGCACTGACTCGTCGGTGTCCGGAAAGCAAGCTGGCCTCGAGTCGGTGCGATAAACAGGTGGGGTTAAGGCAGGGCCAACAGAGATTTGATCAGGATGAAGCCGCCAATGAGTATGCACACAATCGCAACGATAACGCGCAAATGTCTGGCGCCTGAGCCGTGGGCGATATGAGCACCAATGGCCACACCAACCAGTTCGACGATCGTCACCCAGGCCCCTGTGACAAAGTCGATGCCCCCGAACTCGATGTTACCGATGGTTCCGGAGACTGCAGCTACAATCTGAATGACCTGGCTGGTGGCAATGGCGGTTAGGGGCGAGAATCCAAGAATGACCATTATGGGCACGGAGAGAACCGGCCCGCCGACCCCCGTCAGGCCCGAGCCAAAGCCCACGGCAGCGCCGATGGAAAACAGAACCAGTCGCTTGCTTGCGAAGCTGCTGTTTGCCGCCATGATTCCTTTGCCTTTATACGGCCGGTAAGTGTAGATGCCTGCAAAGATAATGATGCAGGCCAAAGCTATGTTCAGGTAAACCGCATTCATGCCCGAGTTGACCATGGCTCCAAGGTACCCGAAGAACATCGCACCCAGACAGACGGGAATTGTGATGTTCCAGTCTATGCTGCCCTTGCGTTGATAGAGCCAGGTACCAATTATACCGGTAAAAATGAAGGTGAATAAGGCAGTGGCCATGGACACGTGCGTGGACAAGCCGGAAAAAGCAGCGAGTGCCGGAATGAGTAAAATACCACCCACCCCTACACAGCCGATGAGCGTGCCGACGAGGAGAGCGACGAGAGCAAGGATTAAAATGGACATGCGAAAATCTCACTAGTAATTATTGGCAGGCGCGGCGCGCCTGCCAATAGGTTAAGGTAGGGGACGGTTAGAGGCCGGGGGGGAGAAGATAGAAATCGGACTTGAGCACGGCGATAAAGAAAATGAAGTAGAGCGTAGACACGACCACTGAGATCACCCCGCCAATCATGCCGAAGACAAACATTCGCTTGAGATTCGCCCCAAAACCGGCGACGATACCCTGAGCACCGGTGGAAGATGCAACCGCATAACTCCAGCTGATGGCAGCGCCTACGGCCCAAATGAAGGGTACCGCACCGAATTCCATCCCCTTCCAGTTTTTAAAGGTCTCGATTACTATCGGGATCATAACACCAGCGGCGGCCGTGTCTGAGGTAACCTGTGACAAAGCATTGCCGCCGAGGCTGAAGGCTACGATGGCCGAAATGTCTCCGCCTGCGGCAAACATACTGCCTAACCACTGACCAACAACAGAGCTGGCGCCGGTCTGATCGAGGATGCGACCCAAGGCCACGGAGGCTGGCCAGATGAAGAGGATGGCCAATGGGAAATGCTTCTTCAGGGCATCGATAGAGACGATGTTCTCGCCGGCTGAGCGGCGGGAAGGCATGAAGAAGAGGGTAAGTGCCAAGATGAAGAACATGCGCCCCGGTTCCAGCCATTCAAAGAACGGGCCCCTGACCAAGTCGACGTACGCCGGTCTTAATAGGGCCAGGAGCACGATGAGCAGGAAACCATAGCAGGAAACCTTCTCTTCATAGCTGAAGGGACCCATATCTTCCAGCTCCTTGCGATAGAATTCACGGCCGCCCTTGAACGTCACGATCTCAGGCTTCATGAACAGGTACATGAAGACAACCATGGCCGCGATAACCAGCGCCGAAACCGGTATCATGCGCATGGACCAGTCAAGAAAAAAGATCTCATGGCCTACGTATTTTTGCAGCATGCCGAGGGTAACCACTGCCTGGCCGCCGCCCAAAGGCGTGGCCATGCCGCCCACTGATGCGCCCCAGGCGATGGCGATGAGTACATTTGAAGCGGCTTTGCTGTTCCAGCGCTTCTCAAAAGTGTCATAACCTGCATAAACTAGGGCAGCTACGGCTACAGGTGCGAAGATAGCTGCTACGGGCGTATTGCCCATGACGAAACTGATAAATCCCGTCAGTAAAAACCAGCCGATCATCTGCTTGCGGGTATCGTTACCGAAATGCAGCAGAAAGTGCAGCGACATGCGTTTGGCGAATCCCCATCGGGCCCATGCCACGGTTGCTATGCTCGCGCCCAGGATCAGGAAGAATTCTTTATGGGCGTAAGACTCCATGACCTTGACGATAGGCATGTACTCGTGGAAGGCCACGACAATGAGCGGCACCAGGCAGGTGATCTTAATGTCAACCGCCACTGTGACCCACCAATAGACCATCCAGAGCAGGATGCCGAAACCGATGCGGGCGGTCTGGGGACCAAGGAAAGGCATAAACTGCACAGCCAGAAAAATCGCGGGACCGAGCAGGAGATGGAGCCAGTTCCGGCCATTGCCGGATTGGCTTTCTGTTTGTTCTGCAATCATGAAATATTCTCCCGCAGCTTCGTTTGGGTCCAGGAGGCTGGCGCTGCGTCTCCGGCCTCCTGGTGGGGGGACTATAGTGCGAGCTTGCCGTTGTAATCGCGTTTGATGCTGAAATGGGTTTTCCATTTGCGCCAGGCGCGTTGACCCATGACAAGTTCTTCTTCGGGCGTGCCGAGAGGGTACACATTTAAAGGTGCATCGAGGTCTGTCCATAAACCTCGCCTTTTTCGTTCCTCACGCTGGTCCACGAGCCAATCGTTGTAGCTTTCGTAGACGATATGTCCTTCAAAGCCGTCCAGTGTGGCGGCGCGAATGCGGCCGTCCCATTCCTCAAATTTCTCTCTCATTTCAGCCGACGGCATTTCCGGTTCAACGTCGAGGTCGTAACCGGCCTCGAGCATTTCGCTGCCGGCAACAGCCGCGAAAATCCGCTGATCACGAAGGCTGAGCAGGTCTTTATAGATGCCGATGTATTTGTCGCTTACCGGGCTGCCGAGGGGTTTATGGTCTCGGGTTTTACCTCTGGCTACAGCAATGTCGCTCGTATGGAACTCCATCATCTGTTGGCTGTAATCCTCGCCTAAAAAAGCGCAGGTATCTCGCAGGATCTTTTCCGGTTCGCGAACCAGTTCCTCGTAGCGAATGTCGAACCATTGGTCCGCAGCGAGCTTTTCGCGCCATGGCTTGACGGCGTTCATGCACATTTTCCAGACCTTGGCTGCGCTGTAAATGTTTGTTGGGCCGAAAGAGGACTCGAGATAATCGGCCGAAGCATCGCGGCCGTCTCGAGNGATGTGAATAAACTGGGCATTGGGAAAATCCTTAAGAATTGAACCAACGAAAAACAAGTTGTAGGGTGTTTTTTCACCCCAGCGTGGTTTGTCGCCTGTTTCTTTGGCGTAGCGCTCGAACATAGCGCAGTATATGCCGGCGAAGCTCTGTTCGTGGGCACTGGCAACGATTTCGTCGACTATGGTTCTGGGGTTGACCGACATGCCCCAATAGGGTGTCTTGAGGCCATGGACCATCTCTGTGGCCAAAGTATACAGATTTTCTTTTTTAGACAGGTCGCCGTATGTATGTAAGTACGGACGAAATCTTGAATAATACCAAACAACCTCGGGCACCGCGATACGTGGATGATTGCCGAGCATCGCCATGACAAGTGTCGTTCCCGATCTTTCGGGGCCTATCATGATAATGGGTCTCTCTTTAAGCGATATAGCCATTTCGTCTCCTTATCTTTGCTGTTGTTCATGGTTTTTCATAAATTCTCGATTATTCGAGCTCGGCAAAGATGAGCAATTTGTGTGCCAGTTCGGGTATCGATTTATCTAACTGAAATAAAAGAATATTTGAAATGAGTTGTGAAATTGCTTCATGGAATACTATCATTTTTGGTGTTATGTCTTTTAGTTTTGGTGCGGTGGGTGGGTGCTTTCGAATCAGTTTTCTGCCGGACAATAGATGGGAGAGTAAGCGGATGAGAAGAAGTCGCTAAATGAGTGTGGCTTGTAGTCGCATTGAAATTCTAAAAGATTACATTCTTTTCCGCAGTTCCAGCCCCCGGTGCGAGGCAGTAAAGCCGAAATCCTTCAGGTCCTGGAGATATTCCGTGCGGATAGAGGGTGCACCATTCACCTTTTCAACAGCGATCATTTTCAGCGGGTTGAATTCCCGGGTCAGCAGCACCCGGCAGACCTCCAGGTATCGGCCAAGCAGGGGATGGCCGGGGGGCACGAAAATATCCAGTTCCCGGCCGTTTTTCCTGATGATGACAGGCAGTCGCGGACCGTGATAGACCAGATAGGTCGAGGGAATCCTCGGCGGCAGACCGGCACGAAGCGACTCCGGACCGATGCCGCAGAGGGAGGCGGGGTCGCAGGCGTTCAGCCAGAAAATGACCTCCTGGTCCAGCTCCTTGTGCAGCATCCGGTAGGCCTCGGGGGAGATGAACTGCGGGCCGTCGATCCCTTCGAAAAAGTATCCGGCGACGATCTCGCCGGAAAGTTCCATCAGCCGTACCGTCTTGTAGATGTTTCGCCACTGCAGCTCGGGTTGTTCTTTTGCGAGCAGGTCGCGAAAGATGATGCCGTAACGGCTGAGGAGCTGGCGCACCCGGTCTTTCATCGTTTCCTGCCGGCTCAGGCTGTCCGCTGGCCTTTCTTTATCCGACGTTGGCAGAAGAAAGAACGGCCCGGACAGGGGGCGGGACGATTCCCATCGAGAAAAGGCATGGCGCCGGGAATGCCTGCCGATCTCTTCGCCCACCCGCTGCGGTTTGAAATTGTTATCGATCCCCTTTCTCAAGACGGCATAGGAGTCGTTGCCGATATATCCCTGCCAGACGAGGGACCAGAGTTTTTCCGAAAGTGTGGCGCTGTCGATGCGGGAGTGGCCAAGGATATCGAAAAAGCTGTATCTGCCTTTTGGGTCGGGGAAAAGTATTGCGAGCTGTTCGTTTACATCCGGTGCTGTTTCCTTATTTCCGGCGAACAGTTCAAGGTCTTCGGCAAAGGCAAAGGTGATCTTTTTTTCGCCGCAGCCGTACCAGAGAAGGCCGGTCGCTTGCAGCAGGCTGTCGAGATGACTGGAGTAATAGGGATCAAGGCGGGCCGGCAGGATGTATTCCTCCCAGGCGGCGCAGGGGGCGGGGCAGCCGAAGAGGGTGTCGAGGCTGCGCTGCAGCGCCTGGTTCGTATTCGTCCGGTAGGTCAAACCCTGATGGAGAGCAAGAAAGAGCGGCAGCTGAGCGTTGTCGAGCGGCTCGAACTGCGCCTGGCGGGCGCGGCGCAGCATGCGCAGAAGAATTTCGAGGTTGCCGGTATCGCAGACCGCAAGCTCGTTGCTTTCAGAGGTGAAAGTATCGACCACAACCTGTTGACTTTCGGCAAGCTCGATAAGAGCGGCATCGAGTTGAGCTTCGGTGAGCCCCATGGTTTGACGGATACAAGTAAAAGTGACCGGGCCGCGGGTGGCCAGCCAGGCGGCAAGCAGCGTCTCCGGGCCGGCCGGGACATCATCCGGTTGCTGCATGGAAAGGGCATAGGCCCGGTCGATCAGCGGCAGAAGAGAGGCTGTGCCCGCAAGCGGGGCGACGGTTACATCCTCTCTTGCCAGGTTCAACGACTGGGCGATAAAAGGCAGTCTCTCGATGGTGCAGAAGGAGATGGTCCCGGCACCGGGCAAGTCGACCGACACCNCCCTCTCGCATATGGCCTGCAGCAGGTCCTCTTCTATAAGTCCGCTGTCCCGGACGGTGGCCTGCAGCAGCTCCTGCCACTCGCCCTCCGGCAGCAGCAATCGTTCTTCGACCGTCTCGATGAGATCCAGGGCGTGCAGCGGCGCGTAGCCGACGCAGGTGCGCTGAATCTTGCCGAGGAAGACATCGATCAGCCCGGTTTCAAGTTTCGGGCGGAGATGGGAGGTGAAGACCAGTTCCCGGATCAGCGTGTCGGAAAGCGATGATTTTCCGCTGCCGNCCGGGGNGTCGTCTTCGTACATGTATTTGTTGGTCTGCTGCCAGATGACGCCGTCGGCAAAAGGCGTGGGCTGGTGGGTGACAACCTCGCTCACGGCAATGTGCCCGGCCTCCAGTTCGTCGAGCAGCATTTTCAGGTTCGCCAGGTCGAAATGATCGTGGAAGCATTCCCGCCAGGTTTCGAGGAGAATGGGGAAATCCTCGTAGCGCTGCACCGCCTCCAGCAGCTTTTTCGAGCGCAGCCGGTTGAGCCAGAGCGGCATCCGCCTCTTTGTCGAGCTTTTCGGCAGGAGCAGGGCTCGGCCGCAGTTCTCGCGAAAATGGGCGCCGAAGTAGCCGGATTCCTCAAGCTTTTTGCGGAGAAGCTGTTCGACGTTAACCGAGCTGACCAGGGTCAGCAGGTCACTCTCGCCAAAATCATGGGGCAGCATGAGGAGGATGCAGTCGTTGTCGGCAAAGACCTGCAGGGGATAACCGTGCTTTTCCTGCCAGGCTGCGGCCAGCGCCAGGGAAAACGGATAGTTGACCCGGCCGCCCCAGAGGGTGTGGATGATAACCTGCTTGCGGTCCGCGGTGTTCAGCGGATCGTCGTAATGCTCGATGAGCAGATGGTGACGGTGCGGCAGGTCGGCCCCGCTTGCCTGCCGCTGCAGCCGGAGGTAGGCCTGCAGATAGTCGGCTGCGGTTTTATCCATGGAAAATGCGGTCATCAGCCTGTCGCCAATATCGCCAATGTCGCCAAGGGCCGGATCGTCCAGCGCCTCGTTGCAGGTTTCCAGGAACAGNCCGATTCGCTCCGACAGGTGGAAGCCGCGGTGCATGGCCTCTCCCTTCCAGAAGGGAATGATATTGTGGCTGCCCGACACCGGCACCACCAGCACGTCGTTATGGGTGATGCTCTGGATCCGCCAGATCTGGGCGCCGAGGGCGAAGGTCTCACCGAGGCGGCGCTCCCAGACAAACTCTTCGTCAAGCTCGCCGAGCCGTGCTTTGGTCTCCTGGTGACGCATGACGTAGGCGCCCCGGTCGGGGATGGTCCCGCCGGAGGNGTAGAGAAGATAGGCTGTTCCGTCTTTTGTTTCAATAGTGCCCGCCAGCCGGTCGAGGTGAACCCGGCTGCGCAGTTCGCGGATTTTTGAATCGGCGTAGCGGCCGGCAAGCATCGCCAGGACCGGGTCGAACTGATGTCGGGTGAGGTTGCGGTAAGGAAAGCTGGTCCGGATGGTGTCGAACAGGTCGTCAATGACCCATTTCTCGGCGACGACCATGGCAAGAATCACCTGGGCCAGAACATCGAGCGGATTTTCGACCGGATGCACCTCCTCGATATCTTTTTCCCGCACTGCCCGGGCCAGCACCGCGGCATGGACGAAGTCCTTGCCGTGCAGGGGAAAGAGCAGGCCGTGGCTCTTGTCGCCGNCCCCGTGGCCGGACCGGCCGATCCGCTGGATGGCGTGGGCGACGGAGGGCGGCGACTGGATCAGCACCACCCGGTCGAGATCGCCGATATCGATTCCCAGCTCAAGCGAGTTGGTGGCGACAATGGCCTTCAGCTCGCCGTTTTTCAGTTTTTGCTCAACCGCCAGGCGGAGCTCCCTGGCAAGCGATCCGTGGTGGGAGTAGGCCAACTCCTCCGGTTCATCCTCGTTGATCAGCCGGGTGACTTTTTCGGCATGCCGTCGGGAATTGGTGAAGAATAATGTCGAATTGTGGCTGGNAATGATATCCTTGAAAGCCTTGATCATCGCCGGCCACCAGGTGGCATCGGTGATGTTCGCCTGTGCCTCCGGCGGCAGAGTGACGGTCACATCCAGCTCTTTTACCATAGCGGAACGGATGATATCGACCGGCCTCTTTTCGTAACCTCCGCCGGCCAGAAGGATAGAGCCGCCGACAAAATCGGCGACCGTCTGCAGGGGCCTGACCGTCGCCGACAGGGCGATTCGCTGGAACTCCCCGGCAAGGAGCACCAGCCGGTCGACGGCGGTAATCAGATGGGTGCCCCGCTTGTCCGGCAGCACTGCATGGATCTCATCGAGGATGACCGCGGCAACACCTGTCAACAGCGCCCGGCCGCTTTTCGAGGTGACGAGGATATTCAGGCTCTCCGGGGNGGTGATAAAGATCTCGGGCGGCTTTCGGTACATCTTCCGGCGCTCGGAAGCAGGCGTATCGCCGCTGCGGCTCTGCACCCGGATCTCGGGGAAGGGTACGCCGGCTTTTTGGAAATACTCCTGTATTTCCCGGAGCGGCCGTTCAAGATTACGCCGCACGTCATTGTTCAGCGCCTTCATCGGTGAAACATACACTACTCTTACTGTACCGCAGGGCCAGGCACCGATTGCCAGCTGATTGATCGCCCACAGGAAAGCGGCCAGGGTTTTGCCGCTGCCGGTCGGGGCGGTGAGCAGCACATGCCGGCCTTGCCGGATCGCCCGCCAGGATAGTTCCTGGATATCGGTCGGGGTGCCGACCCGTTCGGTGAACCAGGTACGGATGAGGGGATGAAAGAAGCTGAGGGCGGAGGATGTCATGGGCAACGGGAGCCGATTGAAAAGAAATTGGTTGCCTTTAAGCCGTTGTCAAAAAATACCATGACCAAGGTAAATNCCCGGAACGGTCTAAGGAGCCGTAACGAAATGGTTGAAAATGGCCTGGTTATTTCGTAACGGCTCCTAAACAGATACCATCATTTGCCGGCATCCGCAACTGCGGCGGAAACGGCACATACGTTGGCGGACTCAACAAGCAATGACTCCTTACCGGAAAAAAGAGCGTTAGACATTTCTTTGCTCATCGACATTGTGCTACTATATTGCTTAAGACGAACGACTGATTGTTATCTTTGTAGCGGGAGTATCGAACAGTCCAAGATAGGTTTTCTCTCAAGGCCTTTGTCATATGAATGAAATTGAAGCCATAAAATGGCATTTAGATCGGTATCGAGTGGTTCTTGTTCAACAGATAGACCGGCTCTACAATGCCCTGGAGGAACTGCAGCGCACTACGCTGTTGCTTCTGAGTCAGGATGCGGCTCCGGATGTCTCGATTGACGAGTGGCTGCAGGCAGAGGGATTTGCCGTGGATGAGGATGGCTTTTTTCAAAGCCTGCCCCTGCTTTCCGCCTTCAGAGAGGGCACTGCNCCAGCCGATGCCGTGAGCTTTTCCTGGGGTCGGCAGCTGCAGACGGACCAAACGGCGCGACGCCATATGTACAGCCATCGGAATATCGGTCGCCACCTGAAGCATATCCATGACCGCCTGNGCGATGTGGGCTGGATATATTACCAGGATGCCGGCAATACCGCCCTGCAATACCCGTTTATCGATCAGCGCACCGCCATTTCCAGCGACTTTGACTGGTCGACCTATCATACCTTTCGTTCCGTGGCCCCGGACAGCAATCCTGGGCGACAGATTCAATGGACGCCGCCCACCATCGATTATGCCGGTGAAGGGCTGATCCTTTCGGTGTCCATCCCGGTCTGGCGTGGCGATGATTTTATCGGCCTGTGGAGCATCGATCTGCCGATTCGCTACATATATCGGGATTTTGCTTCTGCAAAAGCTTTTCCCGATCAGCTGCAGTTCATTGTCAACCAACAGGGGCTGCTGGTGTTGCACGAAAAACTGGACGAAATCGATCAGGCCCGGGGAAAGATTTTTCTTCATCCGCTGGCAGAACTCGGTGGCCAGTGGGAGCATCTCGATCTGGCGGCAATCGTCGCCAACGAGGCGGGGGAGCTGACAATTACCGACGCAGCGGGTACGGAATGGATATTCTGTCACAGCCGTGTGTCCGGCGTCGAATGGACCCTTTTCTGCGGTCTGCCGAAGGCGTCCATGGAAGAGGCCGCCGCCCAGAGGTTAAGCAAGGCATTTGAGGAGATTGCCGCCGGCAATTTTGCCCATCGCATTGAATCCTCGTCGACCTATGCCTTGCCCTCCCTGATCGATCAGTTCAATAAAATGAGCCTGCGTCTCAGTCAGTCGGAACAGCACCGGGAAGAAGTGGAAAACCAGCTTCGCCAGGCCCAGAAGATGGAGGCGGTCGGCAGGCTGGCCGGTGGAGTGGCTCACGATTACAATAACATGACCAGTGTGATCATGGGGTATGCCGATCTCGTCCTTGAAAGGATAGATCCCGATGATTCGCTGTATGCCGATCTTCAGGAAATTCGCGAGGCCGCCAGGAGGTCTATGGATCTCACCCGGCAATTGCTCGCTTTTGCCCGCTGCCAGTCCATTGCGCCCGTGATGCTCGATATCAATCAGGCGGTGAAAAGCATGCTGACAATGCTGCAACGGTTGATCGGCGAGGATATCGAACTTGTCTGGTATCCCGGCGAGCCGGTATGGCCGATAAAAATCGATCCCTCGCAAATCGACCAGATCCTCGCCAATCTCTGCGTCAATGCCAGGGATGCAATCAGCGGTGTGGGAAAAGTCATAATCGAGACCTCGAACACCGAGTTTGACGAGGATTTCTGCGCCCTGAACCGGGGGTTCGTTCCCGGCGAATTTGTCCAGTTGGCGATGAGTGATAACGGCGCAGGGATGGATGAGGCGACGATGAGCAAAATTTTTGAGCCTTTTTACAGCACTAAAGCCGTCGGCCGGGGTACCGGGCTCGGGCTTGCGACCGTCTATGGCATTGTCAAACAGAACAACGGTTTTATAAATGTCTACAGCGAGCAGGGCAGGGGAACCACCCTCAAGATTTATCTGCCTCGGATGGACGGAGAGGTTGTTGAAGCTGTCTCCTGGCCTGGGGTTGAAATAGCCCGAGGCAACAAAGAAACAGTGCTGCTGGTGGAAGATGAAATCGCCAATCTGAAGCTGGTGGAAAGAATGCTCAAAAAGCTCAATTATCGGGTTTTTGCGGCGAATTCACCGATGGAAGCCATTGTTTTGGCCGAAAATCATCCAAAACCGTTTGATTTGCTGCTGACCGATGTGATTATGCCGGAATTAAACGGGCACGATCTGGCAAATCGGCTGCGTGATCTTTTCCCCGGGCTCAGAGTGTTGTTCATGTCCGGGTATACCGCCAATATAATTGTTCACAGGGGGGTCCTGGACGATAATGTCTTCCTGCTTCAGAAACCGTTCAACAGCAGAGAACTTGCTGCAAAGGTCCGGGAGGTGCTGAGACATCCCGCATAGGGTTTCAGGTTCTTCGATTGATAAGCCTCTTAATGCATGAGTCTTTCACCCCACAAGGGGATGTGTGATGACTATCGAAATTGTGCAGCCGAAGAATAGCCATGATCGGGAGAAAATCTACCGATTTTTGTATGAAATATGGTCGGATGAATTCTGCCGGTCCATGGAAGGCATGGATCACAAATGCCGGTTTATGAAGGATGGGCTTGACGAGACCGCCGAACATCTCGTCGCAGTCGATCGGTCGGGACGGATAGCGGGGTGCGTACGAATCAACATCCTCGGCAGGACTGCGCTTCCCGGCACCTTTGAAAAGCATTTGAAATCGGCAGAATTAGTCGAATTGTTCGGCGGCGATGCAGTCTGCTATGCCTCGCATTTTGCCGTCGCCGCCGAGGCCAGAGGAAGGACGGTGGCATCGCTGCTCATTGCGGCACTCTATCGTCTCTGTTTGGGCGAAGGGGCCTCGGTCGGCATTTCCTACTGCGCCCTCCAGTTCGTATCATTCTATTCGCAGTTGGGATATCGACAGTATGCGGAAAATTTCAGACTGGACGCCGGGGTCCGGGTTCCGATCGTGCACTGCATCCGCGACTGGACCTATCTCGACGAGATTAAAAGTCCACTTGTCCGGTTATGCACAAAAGAGCATGATGATAAGGGGGCGGCGGCCCGGAAGCTTGCCGGACGATTCCCGTTGTTCAAGGCTCCGGGTTTTTCCCGAACCAAGGTGCATCATCTCTGGGCTCGCCTGGCCCACACCACGCCCGGCGACAAAGCAGCAGATTCTTTCTTTCACGGACTTTCGGAGGGAGAACAAAAAATTGTCGGCCGCCGGGTATCGGAAATCGACTTTTCCCAGGGTGAGTACGTATACCGCCGCGGAGAAACCGAACAGGGGATGGGCGTGCTGCTCTCGGGCAGTCTGGGGGTTGAGGTTTCCGTGGCCGGGGTTTCCAGGATCGTCAATGTCATTTTGCCGGGAGAACCGTTCGGTGAAATCAGCTGTCTGAGCGGAGGGCGGCGGACGGCTGACCTCGTTGCCCTTGAGAAATCCCAGGCTTTTCTCTTTCCCTCCGATTTTCTTGAGCGGGCCTGTCGTGCGGCTCCTGATCTCGGACTCAAGCTTACACAAAGACTGTTGAAACTCCTTGCCGCGCGCTTTGTCAATTTCACCGACGCGGCTGTCTGCGGTGCCGGTAGTGCCGGAGGGGCGCAGGGTAAACGGCCCTCCTTTTTCCAAGGTCCCGATACGGATGAAATCAAAAACCGGATCGAGTCCTACCGGTTCGACAGTCTCGGCGACCGGGAAAGCGAGTTCAAGCGTTTGCTAACCCAGGCAACTATCGGAGAGGATATCGAATTTGCCGTTTTGAACAGCATCGGACTCCGGGACGGGGCAAAGGTCCTCGATCTCGGTTCCGGACCGGGCGTAACCTCTTTCCTCGTGGCGAAACGTCTGCCGCAGGCTACGGTCATCGGGGTGGAGCCCGAGGATCTGCTGCGAAAAAAAGCGGAAACGCTCGTTGCCGATCAGGGCTTTGCCGAGCGCTGCCGTTTCCTGAAGGGGACCGGAGATCGGATCCCCCTTGACGACGGCACGGTGGACTTCAGCTATGCGCGGCTTCTCTTTCAGCACCTGCCCAATCCCCTCGAAGTTCTTGGAGAGATGCGGCGGGTCACCCGTCAAGGCGGCATTGTTGTCGTCCTTGATGTCGACGATCGTACCACTATTGTTCATCCCGCCCCGGCAGGGCTGGAGGATCTCGAAAATCGGATCGCTTCGGCCCAGGCGGCCGCCGGCGGCGACCGTCATGTCGGTCGTAAACTGCTAGGATATATGACCGAGGCCGGTCTGCAGGATATCGGCATTGAGACCATCCCGATTTCGGCATCGGCCCTCGGCCGGGAGGCCTTTTTTTCGATCGTCTTCAGCTTCAAGCGGCAGGTGCTCGAGCGCGCCGGTAAACTCGATGAACCGACAGCGGCACTCTTTTTTGCCCTGGAGGATCTTATCCGCAAGCCGACCACGTTTGCCATGACCATGGTTTATGTTGCCCATGGCGTTGTTTCCTGAGAATTTCAACCAGATATTACGTACCCAAAGAACCCCTCAGGGCTTCGGGATCGAAATCGCTATCGGGATCGAACCTTACCTTTCGATTTCGATAGCGATCCCGATTTCGATTTGGATGATTCAGTGCAAAGCTGCAACGGTATACCCAAGCTGTTGTTGAATAGTTAATTTCTTTTTTTCATTTCAGTTTTTTCTGATAGAGTGAACAGCAACCAGCAGGCTGTGGACATGCTCGATTATCTTGACCCCATACCGGACTCCTGGAGGGAGGATCATGACGAAGAGAGAAAAGATGTTGAAGTTGCAGGGTATGAGCCTCATCCTCCTGCTGTCGTCGGTACTTGCCGGGTGCACCGGCGAGCAGCCGCGGCTTGTCTGCAGCGATGCCATAGGCTGTGTGGAGATCGCGGCCGATGAACCGATCAGGATCGGGGTTATTCAGGCGCTTTCCGGCAAAGTCGCCGCTCTCGGCAAGGAGCAGATATACGGGCTTGAACTGGCCCTGGACGCGTGGCAGGGACAAATAGCGGGTCATGCCGTTGTACTGCAGACCGAAGATACCGGTTGCACCGGCGAAGGAGGGGCTAACGCCGCATTGAAAATTGTCGCCGATCCTCAGACCGTGGCTATTTTCGGCACCACCTGTTCAGGAGCGGCGGCAACCGCCGCAAAAGTCATGTCCGACGCAGGGCTGACTATGATTTCAGGCAATAACAGCGCCCCCTTCCTAACTTCCTTCGGTGGCAAGCGAGCTCCGGATTGGCAGGCCGGATACTTCAGGACTGCCGCCAATGAAGAAAATTCCGGCAAAGCGGCAGCCACCTATGCCTATACTGTGCTCGGTGTCCGGAAGGCAGCTGCCATCAATGATGGGGACATTTATACCAGAGGGCTTACCGACGGTTTCAAAAAGGCTTTTGTCGAGCTTGGCGGGGTTATCGTCTTCGAATCTTCCGTCAATAAAGGCGATCTTGAAATGCTGCCGGTTTTGACTGCTGTCGCCAATTTCGGGGCCGAACTGCTCTTTTTCCCGCTGTTTCAGCCCGAGGGCAATCACATGCTCCGGACCGCGAGAAAGATCGAAGCCCTCGGCAATACAATTCTGATGAGCGATGGAGCCCTGATTGAAAACTCCTTTATTGCCGATATGGGCGAGCTGGCGCGAGGCATGTACTTTGTCGGCCCGAGTGCGGTAGAATCGGAAGCAGGCAGGCAGCTTGCGGATCTCTACCGGGAAAAATACCAGACCGCCCCTTCGGCAAGCTATTACCAGAGTGCGTATGACGCGGCAAATATGCTGTTCAAGGCAATAGACAAGGTGGCTGTCAAAGGACCTGACGGCATCCTGTACATCGGCAGGCAGGCCCTGAGAACGGAGCTCTATGCCACAGTTGCCTTTGCGGGAGTGACGGGGGATTTGACCTGCGATCAGTTTGGCGATTGCGCTTCTCCGGTCTTTGATGTCCTGCGGTTGGATGATCCCGGCAAAGGAGTGGCCGCATTACAGAAAAATGTCCAGTTCACTTACTCTCCGGTTCACTTAAACCGGTAGTTATAATCCAGAAGTTGTAAGGATAATTTTTGACCATGGCATCCTGGCCACAATTCTGGAACAGACTCACCATTGCGGCAAAGCTCAACCTGAGCTTTGGCGTGCTTTTTCTTCTCCTGGTCATGATTGTGCTTACCTGGTTTTTTTCCCTGGAACTGGAAAGACGCAGCAAGACTGAGATCAATCTGTGCCGCGAGATTGAAAATATTGTCCTCGATATGGACCGCAAGATGGAGAAAGCCAGCCGGTTGCATCGAGACTTTTTCCTCTACCATGCCAGGATCGGTCTGGCCGAAGCGCATGTCCAGTATGCCCAGCCATCGGTCAGGCTGATTTCCCAGGCTGTGGCCATAAGTTCCGCGCTGAAAGTGAAAATTCAAGCATCCGGGGTCAGTCACACCCTCGGACAGCGCAAAGTCGACCTGAACCTCTACCTCTCTTCGGCTAAACGTTTTGCCGACACTTCAATCCAATCCGTCGAATTGATAACCAGGCTTGCCGCACCGGAGCACGGCCTCGAGGCGCGGTTTGAAAGTACCGCTGCCGCTTTGTTTGCCGAGGCGGCCGGTTCGCAGAAAACCAAGGACCGACTGCAGGAAGTAATGACCTTTTACCTGCAATACAAGGTGAGTCGCCAGAGACACGTCATGCAGTCCGCTTTCAATGTCATCTCCATTCTGCGGCAGGATGTCGGCATGGCGGGAGCCGGCGAACCGGCCGATTCCCAGGGAGCGGGAGAGATGCTGGCTTCGCTGAAGGAGCTTGGCGATGAAATTCTGGTCACGGATTATGCAATACAGCAATTGTTCAACGATTTTTCCCTGCAGGTGCAAAACATCACCCCCATTTCCCGGAATCTGATCGATATTGCCCGTGAAGAGGTGGAACGGGCCCAGCAAAAGGTCCTGCACACGCATCGCACAACCACCTTTCTTGTTGCCGCCTTAATCTGCCTGGCTTTTATTTTCGGAGTTGTGGTCGCCCGGATGATTCATCGCAGCGTCACCAGGAGAATAACCGATCTGACCGAGTCTGCCTCGCGGCTGCGCTGGGGCAATCTCGATATCTCGGTGGCGGAGGATTCGGCGGATGAGGTGGGACAACTGGGCAGAACCTTCAATATCATGGCTGGCCGGATACGAGAGCTGGTCGACGATCTCGAGTCGAAGGTTGAGCAGCGGACCTGCCAGCTGGCGGAAAGCGAACGGCTGGCCCGCAGGATTGCCGGCGAGCTGGCCGTCGGCCAAGCCTTTTACCGCAACCTGTTTGACCATACCGGCAGCGGTGTCGTGGTGTTTGAGGCGGTCGATGGCGGTGAAGATTTCATCATAAAGGATTGCAATAACTCTTTTGAGCGCATTGAAAAGATTTCCCGCGAGGATGCCGTCGAACATCGGCTGCGCGAACTCTTTCCCGGTCCTGTAACCGATCAGGCGCTTGTAATTTTACGTGAGGTGTGGCAAACCGGCAGCGCCCGGCATTTCGGCCCGCTCAATTCCATTTCCCAACACAGAAGCGGCTGGCGGCAGGGGCATTTTTACAGCATTCCAACGGGCCAGGTGGTTGCGGTGTACGACGATGTCACCAAGGAGCATGAGGCGGACCTGGAGCGAGCCGCCATGGAGGCCAGGCTGCAGCGGTCAAAAAAAATGGAGGCGATAGGTCTCCTGGCCGGCGGGGTGGCCCACGACCTGAATAATATCCTGTCGGGCATCACCGGTTATCCCGAACTGCTCATGCTCCAGCTTGAACCCGGCAGCAATCTCAGAAAACCGCTGGAGGCCATACACTCCTCCGGACTGCGGGCAGCGGCAGTGGTTGCCGACCTGCTGACGGTGGCCAGAGGGATCGCCAGCGAAAGACGGCTCTGCGCGATGAACGTCCTGGTCAGGGAATATCTCGATTCCCCCGAGTTTCAGAAACTTCATTCCCTTCATCCCGGGATCACCTGGACCACACGGTTGAGCGAAGATCTCCTGCAACTGGCCTGTTCACCGATCCACATCAAGAAAAGCCTGATGAATCTGGTGATCAATGCGGCCGAAGCGATAGACGGGGTGGGGAACATCGTCGTCGGCACCGGAAATGAGATGATCGCAGAAGAGCGGGCCGCTACGCTCGGGATCAAACCAGGCAGGTATGTGGTGATGGAGGTCACCGATTCAGGTAAGGGCATCGGCGACGACGACATCGATCATATTTTCGAGCCTTTTTATACCAGAAAGGTGATGGATCGGAGCGGGACCGGTCTGGGGTTGACGGTTGTCTGGAATACGGTTCAGGATCATGGCGGCGGAATTGCGGTTGAAAGCAATGCTTTCGGTACCAGCTTCACCCTCTATTTTCCGGCCTCTGCCGGCCAGTCCGAGGGAAACAAGGAGGACGATGCCGATGAATGCCGATTGTCCGCCGGCGAGACGGTCCTGGTGGTAGACGATGAAGAATTCCAACAGGATATTGCCTGCAGGATGCTTCGTCAATCGGGATATAAAGTCTTTGCGGTTTCCTCCGGAGAACAGGCGGTTCAATATCTGCAGCAGAACAGCGTCGATTTGCTGGTGCTCGATATGCTGATGGAGCCGGGCATGAACGGTCGCGAAACATACGAGAGGATTATCCGTCTGCATCCGGGGCAAAAGGCCCTGATTGTGAGTGGATTTTCGGAAGATGTCGAAGTCAGGAAGGCGAGAAGCCTTGGCGCCGGTGGTTTCCTGCAGAAACCGTACACCATGAAAGAACTGGCGAAAACCGTACGAAGAACCCTTACGGCTGAGCAGTCGGCCGGGTGACGGCTCAGGAAGGGGGCAGGAGCGCCAGATGCCGGGGGGATTCGAAGCTCATCCCGGCACCGCAGATCGGATCGCGGAACTCGATTCGCCGGGAGAGCAGCTGGAGAGGGCGTTGGTAATCGTCCTGGCTTTTCTGCCCGAGGTGCGGGTATAAGCGGTCGTGGACAATGGGGAAACCAAGGCTGCTCAGGTGCAGCCGAAGCTGGTGTTTCTTTCCGGTGAGCGGGAAGAGCTGAAAGCGGGCCCGGTTGCCCATGACCTCGACCAGCCGCAGCCTGGTGCGGGCATTGACCTTTCCCGCGCAGCTTTGCATCCGGAACCAGGGTTCCCCCGTCTCGATCCGATTTTCCACCAGCCATTCGGTCTGCCCGCTGCAGTCGACGAATTCCGAGACTGCTTCGTAGGTCTTGCGGACCCTTCCCGCTTCCATGAACATCTGCTGATATGCTCCCCGGGTCTTTTTGTTCGTCGACAGCAGCACGAGGCCTGCCGTTTCCCGGTCGATCCGGTTGATCGGCGAGAGGGAGGGGTTGCCGGTGCGCTCCTGCAGCCTGCCCAGGAGAGTTTCGCGGACATAGGGTCCGGAGGGAGTGACAGGGAGGAAATGGGGCTTGCAGGCTACCAGCAGGTGATCGTTTTGAAAGAGGATGGCCTCGGCAAAAGGCACTGAAGGCTCCTCCGCCACTTCACGGAAATAGAAGAGACGCCGGTCGGGCATATAGGCGGTGTCCGGGGTGACCGGTTGTCCTTCTTCGGTCAGCACTTTTCCCTCTGCGATGCGCCGGACCCAGGTTTCCATCGGGATTTTCGGGAATCGTTCGGCAAAAAATTCGAGAAGCGTCGGATACGGCCTGGCCGTGTCCGGCATATACACCACTGAAGAACCGTTTGAAATTCCCATCAATTTTTAAAAAACATAATCACGAATTTTCGGTGCCGCTTTCCCCGCCAGCCATCTTGCCGGACGAAGGGAATTCCTTGATATAAAGATCACGCTGGGGGAAGGGAATCGAGATGTTGTGTTTCCGAAACGCCCGGTCGATCTCATAGTTGATCTCGCTTTTAACGATTAACCGCCGGTCGATATTCAACAGATGACAGCGCAGTTCGAAATTCAGCGAGCTTTCTCCGAATTCAAGAAAGAGGACCTGGGCCTTTGGTGCCGAATCGTCGCTTACTACCTGCTCATTGGCCGTGGCAATATCCAGCAGGATTGTCCGCACCAGCTCGGTATCGCTGCCGTAGGCCACGCCGACCGGGATGATGAGGCGGCCCTGGTTGTCGTTCAGCGTCATGTTGGTAACCTGATTGGAGATCAACTCCGAGTTTGGGACAATCACATCGGCGCGGTCGAAGGTCTGGATCAGGGTGGAGCGGACGCTTATTTTCTGCACATAGCCTTCGGTGGTGCCGATGCTGATCCAGTCCCCCCGCTTCACCGGGCGCTCGAAGAGGATGATCAGGCCCGAGACGAAGTTGTTGACGATATTCTGCATGCCGAAACCGATTCCCACCGACAGGGCGCCGGCAATAACCGCCAGGTTTGAAAAACTGAAACCTGCCATGGAGAGACCGAAAATCACGGCCAGGGCGATGCCGCTGTAACCGGTCATGGTAATGAGGGTTTCTTTGGCGCTGAGAGAAAAAGAGGCATCCTCAAGCCATCGTTTTTCAAGTTGCATTTTAACCCACGAGACCAGCAGCCACCCGCAGGCGAAGATAAAAATTCCGAGCGTGAGCCGGGCAGGGGAGATAATCAGCTCGCCGATGCTGAAACCATCGACCATGGTGCTTTTGAACCTTGCCTGCTGTTTGTCCGAGAGTCCCCAGAGTTGTAAAAATAAAAAAAAGGCGATGGACCAGGCAAGGAGCTTGAAGATCAGTCTGATCAGGGTGATACCCACCATATTTTCCCTGGCCGGCGATCCTATTTTCCTATGCAGTCCTTGCTGCCAGCGATATTTTCCCGCAAGCAGGCCGCCGATAATCTCGTCGATGAAAAAGAGAGTGAAGCGAAGCAGGTAGGCAAGCAGCAAAGTGCCGAGAAGACCGACCAGCAGGAAGATCGAAAAATTGCCGTAGCCGGAAAGCTCGATAAACATCACGGTGGCGGAGAGCGCTGTCATGCCGGCCCGTAATGGTCTGGTAAATCTCACCATGCCGGCCGGCAGCCGTATAGACCAGACCAGCCACCAGCCGACGAGACAGATGGCGATGATGGTGAGGGACTTGGCAAGTCCCAGTCGAATGGCCAGGGCAGGGAAATCGGCAAGATCGAGATGGGTGAAAAAGAACAGCAGGACGCAGAGAAATACCAGGAACCCAAAGCGCAGAAACGGAATAACCGGCGCTTCGCCGGCGGCTTTCACCGATTCGAAATGGTTGCGAAGATGAAAAAGAAAGAGCGACAGATAATAGAGACCGATGGATAACAGCAACCAGGGGCCATAGACCGGGGGCGGAGTGTCCCCGGTAACGATGAGAAAATAGAAGCCGCTTGTCAGTGCCGCAAGGCTTGCCGGAAGTGTCAGCAGGCCTTTCTGCGGCGGCGAACGGTCGGGGGAGGATACGATGATCTTCTGCAGCAGCCGGAACATTTTGTATCCCGCCACCGCACCGCTTGCGGCAAGTATCAGGAGAATCAGGATCATTTGCGGGGTCAGCAGATGGAGCCCCGACTGCTCTGCGAGATATCGCCTCAGCTGGCCGGCAACATCGGTAGAGCTCGGCAGGAGAGTCGAGACGAACCGCCCGAAAAAGTTGTCGTGTTTTGAGAAGAAATTGGCATTCTGCAGCAGTTTGTCCTGATCGCTCAGTTCATTCTGCAATCTGACCGCCAGGGTAGCGATCAGGCGGCATTCCGACAGGGTTACCTGAACAGCTTGTTTTTTTTTGGAAAGATTTTTACGTTCCTTGACTATTTCAGCGGGTTCCTGATCCACGGCCGGACCCAGCGAGCCTATTTCCTGATCGAGACGGCTGATCTGATTTGTCGCGGTGTCGATACAGGTGGTGGCACCGGCGGCAAATGACTGTGCCTGCTGCTTGGCGTGGTCGAGCTGCTGGAGCGAAAGCGGCGTGCTTTTCAGCTTTCGCGAAAGTTCTTTTAACTGAGTCTGGGTCTTTTCAAAACTGAATGGCTCCGGCACGGCATCCGCACCGAGGGCATTTGTGGTCGAAACAATCATGGAAAGGAACAGAAAGAGCAAAATGACAAGGTTCTGCTTCTGCCGGGGGAGCCCGACTTCTGCAAATGTTGCCGGAGGCTGATGAATCAAGGATAAGATCATAGTTGTTTTATAGTCTCTTGTTTCTCACGAGATTGTTCATCCGTATCGATTTAATACCTTAGAAATTCCTACTTATACCCCGCAGGGGGGTACTGAAAAGAGTCCCCCCTTTTGGTGGGTTGGGTAAACCTTTGGCAGAATACTCCGTTGAACACAAGATACTCAAGACATTTCCTCTTCGCCTTTCCTGCCTTGGCTTCGTTTGGTCCAGATAAAGAGCGCGGCTCAGGTCGACTGGATGCAGCCTGTGGTAGCGCTCCGCGCAGTGATGTGATACTTTCTACCACCCAAAACGTTTCTATCGAGCGACTTTTGCTTGTCAACCCTTATGTTATGGAATAAATGGTAGGGGTTCGGGCGATTCGGCGGTTCGCCGCCGCCACAGAGGAAATACCTACGAGGAACAGAATGGAAAAAATAAAGGTGCAAAATCCCGTCGTCGAGCTCGACGGCGATGAAATGACTCGAATCATCTGGAAGTTTATCAAGGATAAGCTGATCCTGCCCTATCTCGATATCGATCTGAAGTATTACGATCTTTCGATCGAGTACCGGGACGAAACCGAGGATAAAGTAACGGTCGAGGCGGCGGAGGCGATCAACAAATATCGGGTCGGCGTCAAGTGTGCGACCATCACCCCGGACGAAGACAGAGTCAAGGAATTCAACCTGAAGGAAATGTGGCTCTCGCCAAACGGCACGATCCGCAACATCATCGGCGGCACGGTTTTTCGCCAGCCGATCATCTGTAAGAACATCCCCCGACTGGTGCCCGGCTGGATCAAACCGATCGTTATCGGTCGACATGCCTTTGGAGATCAATATAAAGCTACCGATTTTCTCGTCCCCGGCGCGGGCCGGTTGACCATGCGCTTCGAACCGGCGGACGGCGGCGAGCCTGTGGAGCATGAGGTCTTCAACTTCACCGGTCCCGGCTGTGCCATGGGCATGTACAACCTCGATGCTTCAATCCGCGGTTTTGCCAGGTCGTGCATGATCTACGGCCTCAACATGGGCTGGCCGGTTTATCTGTCGACCAAGAATACTATTTTGAAGAAATATGACGGCCGCTTCAAGGACATCTTTCAGGAGGTTTTCGAGGCCGAATTCGCCGAACGCTTCAAGGCGGCGGGCATCACCTACGAGCACCGGCTGATCGACGACATGGTCGCTTCCGCCCTGAAGTGGTCGGGCGCCTTTGTATGGGCGTGCAAAAACTATGACGGCGATGTCCAGTCGGATACGGTGGCGCAGGGTTTTGGCTCGCTCGGTCTGATGACCTCGGTGCTGATGACCGAAGACGGCGGTACGGTGGAAGCCGAAGCCGCGCACGGCACTGTCACCCGCCATTACCGCGAGCACCAGAAGGGGAAGGCAACCTCGACCAACCCCATAGCCTCGATCTTCGCCTGGACAAGGGGGTTGTGGTATCGCGGCAAGTTCGACAATACTCCTGACGTCATGCGCTTTGCCGAGACTCTGGAAAAGATCTGTGTCGATACCGTCGAATCGGGTTTCATGACCAAGGACCTGGCCATCCTCGTCGGCCCCGACCAGTCCTGGCTGACCACCGAAGAGTTCCTGGCCAAGCTGGACGAAAACCTCCGTATCGCCATGCAGTAACAGTAATCGTTTACCGGTACACATCAAAAAGATTGCATAACCCGGATCTGTAACCGTTCTCCAGTGCTCCAGGTTCGTTCAAGCAGCCGCCGAGCAGGTAAGCGACCATCGGAGACTCCGATAGTTGGCTATGTGAGGTGGCCTGATCGGACGAAAATGGGGTGCTGGTGAACGGTTACCAGTAACACTCGCAGCCGCCGGGAGGATGAAAGCTCCGGCGGCTTGAAAGCTGAAAATTTATTTTCAAGTGGATTTTTTCTGATATATTACTATAATATTTAGTTAGGCTTTCGTGCTGGACCGCTAGCTCAGCTGGTAGAGCAGGCGACTCTTAATCGTCAGGTCGTTGGTTCGATCCCAACGCGGTCCACCATGAAAATCAAGTACTTACTAAGGTTGAACAACTAAGAACATTCAAGATCAACGCAATTTGGTCAACCCATGGTCAACCTTTTTTTCCATCAAAAAAAAGCCCCCTCAAAAGAGAACCGGGACCAGATCGCCCCCTGTGTAATCTTCATTACGTTTCCGGAAATGAAAACCTCGATGCCTATGGACAAGATAGAATATCTCATCGACCGGGCACACCGTGGGGTGATCACTGCAGATGGGTGATCGCTGCAGATGGGTGATCCCTGGACCTATCAGCGAGAATTTACCATGCTTGCAAAACCCGCAGTTTCCAACTTTACAGAGGCACGCAACCCCTGGATCAGGAGCAGCGGGTAGGTCAGTTACTTACGAGGTGAACCGAACATGAAGGTTCAACACTGAGAGGAGATATTCTTGACTCAAAAAAAACCTCCAGACTAGGAACAAATATCCCTAATCCTGGTGTCGCAGGTTCGATTCCTGCCGGCGGTACTACCATCTATATAAAATGGATTAATGAATGATTTCAGCTAGTTAGTCCATTTTTCTTTCCTTGCGTTGTTCATCTTACTCTAATTGTGTTAAGCGTATGTGTGAATGCATGTGTGACTTTTGCAAATCAGTCGCTACCCTTTAGATGGGTGAGCAATTTGGTTATCACAGTCCTCGTTCGATCTGAAGAAAAAAGTTCTCTTAATGCGGTTTTAAACTCTTCCTCAGATTCACATAGATATTTTTCTTTGCCGTCATAATATACCTTCGCGGGATAAAGACCTATCTCGTGTATTACAATGAACAAGCCGAAGGTATAGTCATTTAATGTTGGTGCAAGAATTTCAAAATTGATGACAAATCTTTCACCGTTACTATTAATTTTGACTTCTCCTGTCAGTAATCCTCTTGTCTTTTCAGCGAGTAAACTCGCTTGTTCTTCGAGTATAATTTTAGGAGCTTTTATTGCTTCAACTTGAGGAAGCTCACCCCATAAATCTTCACTATTCATACTAGTCTCCTTTTTCAATCGACAGTTTGATAGTAATCGGCAAATGATCACTAAAATTTCTCTTGTCTGGTTTTCCTTTCTTGGTCAGAATGGAAGAGTTCCCGATTTTTGTTATAACTTTTATGTCATCCTGATTGAAGTATTCAATTAACGAAGGCCGTAGTAGCACTTGGTCAAAAGCATTCCAAAAAAAACTTTTTTGTCCTGAACTTTGGTAATAGAATGTTCCTGGCGGCCCAGTGGAGAAATCTCCCATCAAACTCCACATAGGATTATAGAAGAACTTACATTCTTTTCCATATACTGTCCTGCAAATCCTGTTAGCAATATTTCTGTCCATTACAGTATGAAGCCCATCAGAGGCTATCATTCCGTCTTCAAATGGGTTCATATTGAAATCACCTATTACAATGGTTCTATCATGACCAACCTTTTTTTCAGCCTCAATAATTGCTTGTGATAATCGAATAGATAACGCTGTATGGTCAATATCTATCGCAAATAGTTTGCTTGGCAGATGAACGCCGACTAATATAATATCTGACCCTATAGGCGGAATAATATGTTTTATAGATACGCCGTCTGGGTCTGAAACTGGTAAAACAGAATCTCTCTTGTATCGAGTAATTATTTTAATCCTATCTGATGTATAAAAAGGCATCAAATATTTTCTCCCACTACCTGTGTTTAGAGCTGTAATTAGTGCCGTATCTGATATGGAACATTCAGCAAGGAGAATTACGTCAATATCATGATCCTGACATAGTAATAGAAGCTCTTGTTGTAATTCTTTTTTGCAAAGATTCCAAAATAAAATATTCATGATATTTGATAAAGAATATTTACAGACTCTGATCTAGCTTTTTCAAACCTTTCTATCAACTTGTTATTTGCGGTTCTCATGTCTTAGAATTTCTTGAATATTTGCAATAGGGACACCAATACTTTCCATAAAACTTGCGCCTGCATGTCTGAGAGAGTGGATTCGAAAGTATGTCACACCAGCTTTTTGGCAAAGAAACCTCATAAACTGTTCCAATTGAACTGATATATACGGGTAGATAACAGATATTATCGGGATATTGTCAAGATATTAATTTGGCACCCAGTATAGGGGCGCTGTTTTCTTCTTTTAATCCGTAAGGTGATTGCCGTACATTGGTTGCCCTACGTGGGATGCATAATATATTTAAATTCAAAACCTTACATCCATAGCTGAATGTACGGTGATTGACGTACGGATTAATTCCTCCCATATATCCGGATATGCGGATATAATCACCACGAAAAAAGGCTCAGGATGCCCATACGTTCCGCTTCTGCCCGTGCATGGCATCTTCCCAGCGGAGACCACAGGCGAAGTTCTGAGCCGTCCTCCCGGCGATGTCGGCACCAACTCGCCATTGCAGTATCAAGCATGCCGCTATCGGAAATGAGATCGTCAAGGGTGATATTATAGGTTCGGCTTTTGCGAAGTTGCCGGGTAGGTTTCCGCCGGGGGTCGAAATGATGGTTTTGAAGGGTGAGAAAATCGCTCATTATGTCCCTTTGTGGTTGAAGGATGTATTCGATATAAAAAACCGGCCAGGGTGTTATGCCTAGCCGGGTTTCGTTATCGACACTCACGCTTTTTTGTGCCGGTACGCTGAGGGCATCGTCTTGAGCCGGTGAAGGGCTTCGATTTCGACGGCGGTCTGGGCAAAAATAAGTTCCAGCATTTGCTGGAACACGAGTTTGTGGTTAACGCAAACGGCTACCAGAACGCTACCATCAGGGGATTCTGCGGTGACCAGAACATCGCCATCCTCTGCAAATTCGGTATGAACAGACTCAATGCTGTGCCCCTGTTCGACAACTTCTTGGATTTCCTTTTTGAAAAAATTAAAAGCCGGTATCAGTTTCATTTTGTCACCTAATGAGATTTTGAAATCATTTTCCATTGTTGGGATTGACCCGGAATTTCGGCGTTATCATCTGTCAAACTGAGCCACAAAGCTCCTTGGCGTGTAACAAGATCGCCACGGCAATATGTTTTCACAACAGTGAAAACACCCCGCCAGCTATCAGCCAGATTGGGCGGCCTCGCCCGCTCCAGTGCCAAGAGCCGGGCTTCCAGGTCAGCCAGGCGGGTGTCCCGGCCTCGGAATGCTTTGGCAATTACCCCCAACAGGCCCGTCTCGCTCATTCGCCATCCTCCGACAAAGATGCTTCGAGTCTTTCCGCGTTGAGAGCATCCTCAAGTTTCAACAGTCGAGCTTCTAGCACCTGTAGGTTTTCAGCGACCTTGCCATGAAACAGCATGACAAATTGGTGCGGCGATAGTGCGTCTACCGCTGCCTTCTGTTCGGCTGCGTCCATCACTTTGAACCGCTCCCAAGTTATGCCGAGGCTTCTCCTCGTCGGTGTTGCAGCCGTTCGACTGGTGATTTCATCCAATCGCCGTTCGATACGTGCCTCCAGATCTTTCATACGGTTCTCGACGAAGCCCATGATCACATCGCGGGCACCCAGAAGGGCAGGATCAGCACCAGGACTATTGCCATAGCGCCGACCGGCATCGGCGGTTATCTGAAGAAAGATGTTATCATCATCAGATACAGGTTGTGTCCGATTCACGGTATCAAGTCGTTCGAAACGATTCATCATGCACCTCCTGTCGTGGTCGTGGTCTCGGCCCATCCAATATTGGTAATAACCGCGCACCCTGTTGGGCGGATAAGCCGAAAACCGAAGGACCGAATTCCAAGCAGGGCAACTGCATCAACCTGAAAGGCGCTCACGATACTGCCGGTCGCACCTGTGGGCGTGGCCGAATCCTGAGAGGAGGCATCGACCATTTCAACGGGTGCGGATTCGGAAAGCCGCAAGGTCAAACCTTCATCGCACACGACAACATCATTCGCATTGATTAGATAAAGATTATCTTCTGCAGCCTCTGACGGAATCACGGTGACACCTAACATGCTACCACCACGGGTTGGATCAAGGTCCGGAAATAAGGGGAGTCCTGATTCGAATGCGACAGCCGTTACCGCTGCGTTCAATTCGCGCGGATGCATCACAAAGGCCAGATTTCCAAAAGCCGTTTGGTTAACGGCAGTAAGGGCAACCCCCGCGTCATACAACAAATTGCCGGAAGATCCGTAAACAGCACTCGCACCGGCAGCAGACAAAGTAAGAATACGCTGATCTTCAGCCAGCAGGACGGCCTGCACAAGCGCCCGCTCGATGGCCGCGATGAGTTCGGCATACTGCCAAGCCTCTTTTTGAACCACCACGATTCCGCCGACCGTCTGTCGCTCCAGTGGGTCGCCTCCAGCGGTGTATGGGGAAACTGGAATCCCGAGCCCTTCGGCGATATAGGATGCTAATACTCCCGTTCCAACAAACGGTAACACATCGATTCTGCCGGGGTTGCCCCAACGCAGGAGCCATCGCAGCAGGTTGTCAGGGTTGTGTTCCTGTGCCAGGTGGTAATCGGCACTCACCCGTGAGTCAAGATCTCCTGATAGACTGCTGCTACCCGTTGCGCCAACAGCGGCCTTATGTATGAGTGCTTTGATATGCGCGTAGAAATTACTCTTTGCAACGTTCGTTCTCATTTCATGTCCTCCATATATGGTTTCTCGAAAGTAAATGGTTTCCTATCCTTATACATCACATGAGGACAATAAGATAATCGTGTAATTACCCATCGTTACCTTTCGTTCTGAAACTTTCGGCTAGGTCGCTCAAGCGATAAGTCACACGCGCACCGCGTGAGGTTCTCACATGGGGTGGGCCAAGTCCTAAACTGCGCCGATTCTTTAAAGTCGCAGCAGTAATGCCTAACACTATCGCCGCGCCTTCGGCTGGAATTCGATCCCCGGCATAAATGGGGATGCTATTTTCACGGCACCAGACCTTGAGTGCATCAACCGATATCGGTCTCGACTCGCTCAGGGACTGGCCATAATATGGACAACGGCCCTGGCCGTAATGTGGACAATGATCAATCTTCATCACACTCCTCATCGAATTGAGGTGGACATGCAGGAGATTTCAACATGTATTCGAGTCCCGCAGGCATTACGGCATTCGGGTTCTCTGCCAGCCAAGATTGCCAGTATTCGCGCATATGAGCCCGGTAAGGATGGGAATAGGCGAAAAAGGTGAACCGTCTTTCCCCTGCAAACCATTCTCGAATATTTCGTGGAATTCCGTTCAAGGATGACTTCCGCCTTTTCCGGTATGATGATTTCGCTAAGGTCATTTCAGATATCTCCTGGACTAAGTTTCAATGATCGCAATGCCGCTATCAGCTGCCCGCGGGCATCACGTTCAATTGCTACTGCCGGGTGCGGTTTCTGCTGGCCGAAACGATCCCTGATCACGGCGGATTCGCGCCTGATTAATCGCCGCGCCTCGTCGCACCTCTGGAATGCTTCACATGCGGTTTGCAGCAGCGCCAGACCAGCGCCATCATCGATTTCGTAATCGGTCAGGATCTTGACCCAGAGTTGTTTTGCTGGTTTGCTAAGGTGTCCCGGTGGTTTCATTATCTTGATCCTCAAAATATTTTCTGGAAAAATGCCCTCGCGGTCCCTCTATGTGGGCGCAGGTGGTCACCGCTATCAGGTTGACAAGATCTCTTGACCCCCCCCCACGCTTCCACGCTGCCGACGCTGTGCTTTCATCTCGATTCGGATCGCTTCAAGTCGTTCCATAAATCCTCTACCTGGTGAAGCTTACCGTCGCCTGACATAATTAAATAATTCATGCGACGCGGATCATCGATCTGGGTTATGCACCAGTCGATTATATACTTAAGAGCCCAGATATCCTTATTTGGGTCATCGGCTGCGATGCCTTCGAGGAGGATGATTGCTTTTCTTATATAGTCCTCTGCCTTGAAATATTCCTTGGGGGTATATTTATTGACTACCGCTATTGCCCTTGCCTTGCTATCCATATCTGCCAGGTCTAATTCCTTCCGCTTTTTGTGTGGCGGACCGCCACAATCTTTTGATATATCTTTTTTCTTTCCGGTCATCCGACGGACCTTTGCACCGACAGATTCTTCGGTGAGTTTTTCCGCTATGGGATCGCCGGGTAAAAGATGTACTTTTGCAGTCTCGATGAATTGACGGACAGCCTCTCTTTCTGACGCATTATGTTCGGCCTGATATTGCCGGACGAATTCAGTAATGCCGATGTCGCAGACAGCGATACAATTACCACCTTCATCGGTTTTCAATGCAGACGGTTTTTTCGAGCAACCTGCACATGTCGCCCGTGATTGAATGTTCCCTTTTGTGCCTTTAATCTTGAAGCCGCATTTTGCGCAGACCACTGTGAAGTACGCTCGAATGCCATTTTTGTTTCTTCTCAATTCCTTGGAGATGACTTTCCAGGTCAGACGACCGTTTTTTGATGTGAACGTTTCTTCTTCCATTTTTTTCATTATCCACCTCGTTGGTGTCAGTTTAGAAATTAGTAAATTCGTAGAAATTCGTTAAGCGTGTGTGCTTATGAGTCTGGAAATACGTTATATATGCCTATCATATATACATAGTGTTATTTATCTTTCCACCATCCACATGGCGGGCCACCAAGGTTCGCGTTCCACCAACACTCAACGAATTTAACGAATTTACTAATTTCCTAATTTCCAAGTCGTGACTGGCTTTCGCCCCGACGATGGTACTTTCTCATCCACAATTTGCCCGCTTGCCTTCAATCCAGATAAGGCGGTCTGCAGTCGGGTTTTGCTGACATTGTTGCTGAACAGTGAAAAGAGCTCTGTTCCTGTCAGGGGTTTTATTGCCAATGCTTCGAGAATCTTCTCGGCTACCCCGTCAGTCTGCCGCCCGTGGAAAATGTATCGTGCCGATGCCTCACAGTATCGCCACAAGGCGATGGCTGCGTCCAGGTGGGCAAGGGTTATAATGGTCTTTGCGTCGAGCAGACAGAACAACATGGCTAGCCTTGCGACCTGTGCTTCAGCGCGGTTAATTACACAACCGACAAGGCCGGGATTGTCCTTCGTCAGATCGGCATAGTAACTATCGACCCATGCCTGCCTGGCATCTGGTCCCATTTCGATTTTGACAAAATCTTGGCGGCGGTAATAACCGATTGTTTCGACCAGCCGCCTGCGGATGCCATCGAGCTTGTTGTCGTCCATCGGTTCCGGCAGTGGCACAATCTTCGACCGGCGAGCGCATACCCATAAAATCCGATTGGCAAAGCCGTTGAATACCTCGCTCTCAGAAAGCCTGGCCTGCAGCTCGGTAAGGGTTATGTGAGAGAGCCACCCGACATGTGCATTTGTGGCGGTCGTCTTGCTGGTCTTAGTGAGTGGATCAAGGGTGCCATTGTCCCACGCGGCGCGGATAACCATTGACAAGGTATTGCCTTCGCGTTTCGTCTGGGCCATCGCCCCGGCGAATTCCTCATCGAGAATAAAGAGTCGTTTATCTGTAACGCCGGGGTCCGTTACCACTTCGCACTGATTTTTTTCGTCCCACTTTGCAACTGAATCCCGGACGGCATAAATGATCCCCTCGCCACTGGAGAACGGGCCGGGTGAGTACCTGGCCTTTCCTTCGATGGGGCCGAAAAGCCGCTCTATTGGCTTCGCTGATGTGCCTTTCCTGGCTTTTGATGAGGCACCGACGATAACAGCGGCGAGCCTCGGCTTGTGCCTGGTGTCGCCAATGAAAAGAGTTGGGCTACTACCTACCTCAACACCGAATCGCACCAGGAAGGTTATCAGGATCGCTGCCGGGTCCGCCTCGCTCTTTTCTGCTGCCAATGCTACAAAGTCACCTGCTATTCCGCGAAGTGCGAGCGGGATTAAGATCGGCCATTCCTGAATGGCTGGCTCCCACTCTTCCTCCTCGGCTGCTGCTGGTGCCTTTCCCGCAGTTTCCACAAAGGCGGCGAAATCTTCAGTAGCATCTGCTGCTGCCTGACGCGGATGCTGCTTGCCGGAATCGAGACCTGACCGGAGAGTTCTTTTGATCTCTCGCCAGGGGAGCCGGGCGGCCTCGGCGGCTGCGGTCAGCTCGGTTATGACCACCTCTTCCGGCAATTCGCCACCGGCAACCAACGTTCCCAGGCTGAAGGCTGCCTCGTTCAACGTGTGGTTCCTATTGCCCTGAGGTGCAGTCCGTACCTTCTCCGCCTCTTCCTGCAGGGCTGCCTCTCCATAGGGTGATGAGTCCGTGTTTTTGACGCGGTCAGTGGGGTGCGTGCTGGATTTCTTTTTTGCTTTTTTTTCGAGTCGCTTCCAGCCTGCCGAGCAGGCCAAGTCATAAAAGGCGTCGAACAACCCATTGATGTGATCGAGCGAGACTTCCGGCAAGTGGTGCGTAAGGAGGTCGCCCGACCACGTGTACGGCTGGTGCGTATCTGGATGGATAGCATAGCCCACAAACTGTTGGCCGTGGCTTAGGACTTCGATCTTGTTGACGTTGCCGCTTTGGTCGATGTATGTATCGCTCATCAACTTGGCTTGCACCTCGGCGCAGCTAACCGGGACCAGCACCTTAGGCGGTTGTCCTACCCGTGTGATAATATCGAAATCAGCCCGTAAGGACGAGAGTAGCGATTCAACGATACCGGCATCATAAACGTCGATATCGATGGGAACGACCTTGCCGCAGCGAAGCCCAATCCCGTAGCCAGAAGGCCAGGGTCGTACCGGCAACGGCATCTTGCTCCAACCGTGTATCTTGCAGGCTTTCGTGCCAGGTAAGATCGGTATCGGCTCAAAACCTGCCTTGTACAGGGCGGCTGCGAGTGCTGGGTAATTGGTCTGCTTGCTGAGATCGGCGGAAAACGGTATTGCAAGACTGTTCTGTGTGGCGGCAGTTCCCGGCGGAAGGCCTAATTGCAGGGATGCCGCTTTGTATGCGGCAATCATGGTCACGCCTCAATGCGGGCGATTAACCAATCTACAAATGGGTATTTTGGGTAAACTTTTTGTCGGCCAATGCAGAAAGCACCTTCCGGCCCGATCCCCAGAGAATCCATATTTCCCATGTAACCCGGCGAGTACAGACCGCCGGTAAATTCTCGAACCGATTTTCGTGGGACAATTTCGCTCGGCCACTTTTCAGCGAGCAAGAGAATTACGGCAATTGCAGCAGCTTCTTTCGAGGAGGTTGAATTGTGTTTTTTTTGGGATGAATTAGGATGAGTCGTGTCTTTTTCGGATAATCGGTTTTTTTTGGGCATAGCTGGGCTCATTTTTTTTGAACTTGACAATATACGCCCAAACCCTTTAAGATCGAGATATATCCAGCCAGGATATAAATATCTGGTGCAATCTTTCTATTTGAGCGCGCCTGTCGAAAATTGGGTTTTCTGCCAAGTGCTGGTAACATTTGGTAAGAAAGCCCTTTTTTCGTTAATTAAGTCTCATTGTAGACGATATATGAAAGATAGCAAGCGAAAATAACGTCCAACACTTTGTAATTGTTCATAATACGCGAACTAATAGTTCGCATAGCACGCGCTAAGTTAATGTTATGTTTTCGGTATTTCCATCTGAAAAAAAATGAAATTGAACAACCTGATTAGGGCAACAAAATGATAGGTTGCGTGGTCGGAGAAGAGCATAGTGGATGCCCCTTTCGATCTCCCCATTAAAAAAGGTCCGACTCCATTACTGGAAGCGGACCCTTTTGACTGTTGCCATGCTCTTTGAAATTTACTTCAATACTGCGCCTGTCGTCTTCCTATTCTTGGCTAATCCGCTCTGTTTTTTTGGGTGAAGGTTAAGTGATGTTTAAGAGGTGGATGGCTTTGTTCTTCGACCCGATGAGAGATTGAATATAAATGGCCGTTGTGGTGACGCTTTCATGCCCCAAAATTTCTTGGATGTCGGAGAGCGCGACGTTGTTCTTCGCCAACAAAGAAGCGCCATAATGCCGAAAAGAATGGAATGTAAACCGCTCAACACCTGCTCTTTTACAAAGGCCCATCAAGACCTTCTTCTTGTCCTCAAACCGCTCCCCTGTCTCTTCATTGACAAAGACGTATTTCCCTTTTTTTTCAAGCGTTGACAGTGCCTGTCGTAATTCCTCTGTCATCTCAAATGTGCGAGGCGTCCTTGCCCCGCCCCTTTTTTTCCTGGTCCAAAGGGTGATCGTACTATTCTCGAAACTGATATCGTCCCATGTAAGCGCGTAAATTTCACCGACTCTCGCTAGTGTATTTTTGAGGGTAATGAAGAAAATCTTATCCACGCCTTTCGCCAGGTTAATAACAGCGTCTAGGTCCTTTTTGGGCGGGATATATTTCTTAAATTTGTCGGTTCCAAGTTTCTTGATTCCCCGAGCAGGGTTCTTGTCAAACCAGGATCTGTTAACCCCGTGATTAAATAATGCCCGAAGTATCGTAAAAGCATAATTGTAGGCCCCCGGAGTCCGATACTGTCGTTCCAGGAATTTTTCAATGCACTCTCTGTTAATTTCGCTAACTCGCACAGCAGGATTTTTGAGATATGCGTTAAACTTCACAAAAACCTCGTCATTATCCTTGTAATAGGCGGGAGTACAATGACCTTTCATTATTGCAAGTCTCTCCGTGATCAAGAAGGTCAAGGTCTCTTTTTCCTTCTGTTCTTCAACGGCTTTTTCCTCCTTTTCCGCCGCTGCCCGCTGTGCAAGAAGCTCTTTGCGAGTAAACGGTGGAATGCGGTCACGTCGATTCTGTCGTAATTTCAAGACAACAGCCATTACTTCGGCTTCATTTTTGAAATCTATACCCTCCCATCCGAATATATCCGCGACAACTTTTCCTTTCCATTTATAGGTACAGGCAAAATATCTTAAGGGGCGCTTGTATTTACCTACTCCAATTGTCTTTGTTGGATGCTCCCGATAACGAATCCCATGCTCACCATATATCCACTTAGTCATAGTCGCCCACCCTCTCTTGTTGAATTTGGTCAACCCTTGGTCAACCTTTTCACTGAAACAATGTGGTTCTATGTGGAGAATGGTACACGGTAAGTGCTTGATTGTCAATACTTTGTGGTTTTATGTGAGGGTATGTGAAACACTATAAATCCGACTCTTAATCGTCAGGTCGTTGGTTCGATCCCAACGCGGTCCACCAGAAAAAATCAATTACTTACAGGTTATACAGAGACGGAACATCGCTCTTTTCATAATGATCATTGTTTAATTTTCGGCCAAGGCTTACCGCCACCACCATACGCGCCAGGTTATACTGCTTAACCGGCAGAGGATTTGAAACCTCTATCGACATGGAATGATCCGGACATGGAGTTGACGGCCATTTCCTGACAGGCGGGGGGCGAACCTCGGTGAAGCCGCTTGCGTATCGAGCAAAAACCTTTGAAATTTTTCCTTATCATATCCCTGCAGGGGCATCGACAACTGCTCTCACAGCAGCGGAGATCATCGCTCAGTTGACATCGGGGCCTGAGGAAGCCCCCACAGCAAACCTTTTGCAGTTCTATAGCCACTACATCTGCTTCGCATTCATGCTGATCCAGATCTGTCTGGTCTTGATTTTGAGAAAGCCAATCCACAAAGGAAACGGCCACAATGATAATGACGATGAGAAAGAGGCTTGTGATGATGCCGAGATGAACAAGGTTTGATACTGGATTTGCCAACATCGGCACTGCGGTTTCTGCGAAATTCATATCATCTGCTGTACCATCTTTATGACTATAGATCCTCCTCAAAGAGATTGAGAAATAAGGATCTTAAGAAAGTCAAAAAAGGAGAGGGCCAGCCGGGGGGNGCCTCTCCTTTCAAGGGGATGTCATTGCCTGTGTGACATACCAGCGAGATCAGGAGGTTTGATATGGCGTATCGGTTTTCCTTCTCTCTGCGAAATTCCTATAGCAGAGATGTTCAATAAATAAATAGGTGTAAATCTCATTTTCACATAGGTAGATATGCCTATGTGGTTGAATAATCGTTATCTTGTAATGTCTCTAGGGTAGACAAGAGGAAAATTTTCATCAAAAATATTTATAAACAGGAAAAGAAGAGACAACATTTTCAAAAAAGGGGGCCGTCCTCGGATTTTCTGAATTTCCATGAGGGTGGTGTGGTACGTTTGCAGGCATGTAGTATAGCTTCCGAACCGCAAGCGGCCAGCCGTGATCGTGATGACCACGAGGATACTGGAACATTCCACTTCATCAAGACCAGGATGCTCCTGCAACATTTACAATTGCTGCAAAAGTAGTTCGGGTAACCCAACGCGGTCCACCAGAACCTTCTTCATTTTGAACATGCTTCCGGTCAGTCCTACAGGCTGAACGATTGTGACTGGGCCACATCGAGTGCCAGTTGGGTCCGGGAATTGGCATCCTTGGGTAAGCCTTTTTGTGCACACCATTCCGGGAAGGTTTCCGGGTCGATATACACCTTCATCACCTGGTCGCCGGCAGCCTCGACCGCCGCTTTTTTCTCTTCGGCCCGGATCAGCCAGGCCTGATAGGTTGGCGGCAGGAGTTCGGCATCGTCGAAGATCGACAGCAGCTGCTCGTAATGCTCTTCTCTATACCAGACCATTACCCGGAGCATCGGNTCTTTTGCCGGTTCTTCCCTGGTCGCTTTCTTTTCTTTTAATTTCGCCACAGTCTTGCCTGAGCCGGCGAGCGCTTTCTTTTTTGTCATTGCCTCTTGTCCGTGATGTACATTGGGGGAATCGTTTCATGTCCGATTGATTAATTAAAAAAATATCGGAAGAAGATAAATCATCGATGAAGGGATGTAAAGCGGGCAAGCAGTTNCAGGAGTATTGTTCTTTAGGTCATAATGAAGAACGTGCTGCGCGTCACACCTTTTCATATTACCCATTTGAAAAATAGAATAAAAAGATGATAAAATCGAGACACGGATCAGCTAGCTCATTTTTTCGTTCGGCGTTCAATACGCGCACCACTTCAAGAGGCGGGNTTGGCAATGAAAAATACAATAACAGCTTGTGCAATAGGACTTGCAGTACTTGCAGTATTGTTGAATGGGGCAATANGCCTTTCCGCCTCGGAAGATAACAGCACATTAAAAACCTTCAGCACTGCGGAGAAAGCAACAAGCATGAAAATTGGAGGTGGCAACAAACAGGGAATGGGCGCTGGAGATTCCGGCGTTGTAGTAATCCAGAATAAAGTGACATTCGGCAAAGCCGGCAAGGTGACCAACAACAGCAGGATAGATAATTCAACCGGCAAAGCAGGCGCCGGCAATACTGTGCACTTGGGTACAATCAGTATTAAAGATGTGATAATCGATGGCAAAGTCAGTAATGAAGCAAAAATCCGCAATTCTGAAAATATAGCCATCGGCGAGGATTCTGTTGCTACTATGGGTTCGGTCAGTATCACCGGCGGGGCCATCGGAAAATCAGGGATGGTATCCAATAAAACGACCATTGACAGTTCCCGCAACATGGCCATGGGCAAAAGTAATACGGCCGGCATGGGCGCAGTAATTATGAATACTGCAAAGGTAGACGGCAAGGTTGAAAACAGATCCCAGGTTGACACAGCCACCAATATTACCAAAGGCGAAAATAACACTGCAGGTGTCGGGACAACCACTCTGCACAACAGTAAGCTGGGCAAGGGAGGCACTCTCCTCAATACATCCGATACCAGGAAATCGGCAAATATCGGCATCGGCATAAACAATAAAACCCATGCCGGGGCCGTTCAGGTTGAATAATGTCGCAGTTTGCCTGACTCGATATTTTGCATGCCGTACCGAAAGAGGAAACAAGACTGCACTCGGCCGATGAATGATTATGTTTTGAACTTCAGGAAAGAAAAGACCTTCACCCCTGTCAGAATCGCGGGATATGAAGAATCTACTGGAGAACAAAAGGATCTTGAGCGAAATGCCCGAAAGGGAGCGGCCGCGGGTGCTTCTGGCCGACGACGACCCCGACATTCGCGATTACGTGCGACATCTGCTCGCGTCACGTTACACGGTCGAGGCGGTCGCCGACGGGCAGGCCGCCCTTGAAGAGGCGCGGCGTAATCGCCCTGACCTCGTACTGGCGGATGTAATGATGCCCCGGCTCGACGGCTTCGCCTTGCTCCAGGCGCTGCGGGCCGACCCTCGGCTCTCCACCGTCCCGGTCGTTCTGCTCTCTGCCCGGGCGGATGAGGAGTCCCGGGNGGAGGAACAGGCGGCAGAGGCCGACGACTATCTGATCAAGCCCTTTTCCGCCCGGGAACTTCTGGCACGGGTAACGGCGCACGTGGAGCTGGCAAGGCTCCGGGAAGAGGTGGAGCGGGCTGACGAACGCCGGACGGCGGAATCGCGGATTCGTCGTCTCGTGGAGGCCAACATCATCGGCATCATCTTTGCCGATACAGCAGGTTCCGTTACGGAGGCCAACGACGCGTTTTTGCAGCTCGTCGGCTATGACCGGGAAGACCTGCTCGCCGGCCGGATCAATTGGAAGGACATTACGCCGTCCGAGTACCAGGCGGCCGACGAGCGGGCACTCGAGGAGATTCGACAGACGGGCAGCTGCAACCCGTTCGAGAAGGAATACTTCCGCCGCGACGGCAGCCGCGCACCGGTCCTTGTCGGCCGTGCGTTGTTGGATTCGAAGGAACAAGTGGTCGCCTTCGTACTCGACCTGACCGAGCATAAGCGGGCCGAGGAGGCATTGCGCTTCAGCGAAGAACGCTATCGGGCTCTGCATCGCGATAACCCGACCATGATTTTTNCCCTCGATCCCGACGGGACGATACTGTCGGTCAATCCCTTCGGTGCGAGCGTATTGGGCTACACGATAGACGAACTGGAAGGTCAGCGTGTGCTGAAGGTAGTCCATAAAGACGACCGCCCTGCTGTCGCCGAACAGTTAAAGATGTGTCTGCGGAACCCCAGTCAAACGTATCGCTGGCAGTTTCGCAAGGTCCGCAAAGACGGGGGCTTACTTTGGGTGGAGGAACTGGCGCAGGCGGTATATGACCTGAACGGTATGCTCAACGCCTTGGTCGTGTGTCAGGATGTCACGGAACGCAAGCGGGCGGAGGAAGCCCTTCGAAAGGTGCATGAAGAGCTTGAACAGCGAGTCGCCGAACGGACCAGCGAGCTTTCCGAGGCAAATTTGAAGTTGCAGGAAATAGACCATCTCAAGTCAATGTTCATCGCGTCCATGAGCCATGAACTGAGGACCCCCTTGAACTCCGTAATCGGATTTTCCAGTGTCCTGCTGAATGAATGGGCGGGACCTCTCAATGGGGAGCAGAAGGAGAACCTTGCGGCAATTTTAAGATCCGGAAGACATCTCTTGGCATTGATAAACGATGTGATAGACGTATCCAAGATAGAGGCGGGCAAAATANAACCCTCCATCGAGGAGTTCGATATCCATGACCTGATCGAGGAAGCGGCAGATCTGATGAGCGAGGACGCGAGGGGAAAAGGGCTTGAGCTGAAGGTGGGGGCAATCCGTCTGAAAATGAATACGGACAGGCGGAGGCTTTTGCAATGCGTGATAAATCTGTTGAGCAACGCGGTGAAGTTTACCGAAGAGGGATCCGTGCGCGTCGTTGTCCGACAGGTGGATGAAGTCGTAGAAATAGCAATCGAAGATACCGGCATAGGCATTCGGCAAGAAGATATACCGAAACTCTTCCAGCCCTTTGTCCGGCTTGTTACTCCGGATAAGGCTGTTATTCCCGGCACGGGGCTTGGTTTGTACCTGACCGGAAGACTCGTCAAGGAAGTGCTGAAGGGTGAAGTGATGTGTGAAAGCACCTACGGCAGGGGGACTGCCTTTACCCTGAGAATACCCGGGAAGATTGAGTTAACAGGTCAATCCGACCGGGTAAGATCCCGGTCGGATTGATTTTCGGCTATGGTACGGATCGTTCAATTTCCAGTCCATCGGCAGAAGAAATGAAACGTCTTTTGTAACCCGTTTGAGCTGGTTTATCGCGACCGGAGATGGGCAACAACACCGCCGCTGTCGATATATGCCCGAATAAACGGCGGCAGCGGCACGATCATGAATTTCCGGCCGGTAGTCAGGCTTCTCAGCCCATCGTGGTCGATCTCAAGTTGCTCGAGCGGCTTTATTTCCCCCGCCTCCGGACACTCGATCAGCGGGATGCCGAGATTGATCGCATTGCGAAAAAATATCCTGGCAAAACTTTGGGCGACAATGGCAGCTACNCCCCTTTCCTTTAATACGGCCGGCGCCTGCTCGCGGGACGAGCCGCAACCGAAGTTGTCGGCGCCGACGATGATGTCGCCCCTGGTGAAATCGCGCTTAAAAGGCGGGTAGTGCTCGAAAGCGTAGGGTGCCATCGCTTCGATGTTCGGCCGGGTCAGATGATGGGCGCCGATGATCTGGTCGGTATCGATATTGGCGCCGAATGTAATCGCTTTTCCAATAATCATTACAGTATCCTCCTGGGATCGGTGATGCAGCCGTTGAGGGCGGAGGCTGCTAAAACCGCCGGGCCGGCAAGATAAATTTCGCTGTCGGGGCTGCCGACCCGGCCTCTGAAGTTGCGGTTGGCGGTGGTCAGCAGCCTTTCGTTTTTGCCGAGGATGCCGGCCGTACCGCCGAAACAGGCGCTGCAGCCGGGAGTGCCGATCATTGCCCCGCTCTCGACAAGGGTCGTGATCACTCCGCTTGCCACCGCCCGGAGGTAGACGGCGTTGGAGGCCGGCGTGACTAAAAGCCGACTGCCGGCGGCAATCCTTTTCCCCTGCAGAATGGCGGCTGCGACCTCAAGGTCCTCATNCCTGCCGTTGGTACATGCGCCAAGAAAAAATTCGTCGATCGCTATCCCTTCGGCAGCACCGATTGCCTTGACATTATCGACGCTGTGCGGAAAGGCGATCTGCGGTTCGAGAGAGCTGACATCATATTCCAGGGTCTTCCCGTATGTGGCGTCTGC